>ERZ1026892.79-NODE-79-length-44337-cov-46.335328_pt1 | contig 44337 bp, 28 predicted proteins | sample MGYA00380176_ERZ1026892 | MGnify/ENA primary metagenome ERZ1026892 (study PRJEB33269, sample SAMEA4719812) | human gut metagenome | biome: human-associated habitat; feature: organic feature; material: feces | place: Cameroon | collected 2013-10 ... | reverse complement strand
TCTGCGCCCCGATAATGCACTTTCAATGTAAAAATAATTTTGAACACCTACTTATACTTTTGTTCTCACACTGTTTTACTTGATCTGCACTCTGAACGGTCCAGACACCGAGTTGTAGAGTAAGTCACCATTGTCAAAGAACTGTATGATGGCATATGCTCCATTGGCCCGATTGTCTTTGCCTAGGATTGTGCGGTGGCGTGTGGTGCCTGTGCGCCAGTCGAGTCCGGTTACTTCCCATCCTGTAGCATCATTCCATCCACTTACGAATACCATTTCAGACGATGTGCTTACAGCAGGAATCATGCTTGGTGAACTGACGTCAGCACGTGTCCACTTAGCCTCCCACTTGTTCTCCTTTGTGTTCCAGCTCACGCATTCAACACCTCTAGGAGTCTCTATGGTAGGACCGATTGCTAGTACGCCTATAATCTTGTCGTTTATCTTTTCCGTTGTCTGGCTGATGTTGTTCACCACAAAAGCGTCGTATCCTGCGGTTACTACGGATTGCTCCGACTGTACCCATTCGGTAGAGGCTGGTAATCCGCACGTTATGTCGAACGTTCCTGCCAAACGCTTGTTGCCGGAATCTACAGGCTTGGCATCGGCAGGTATGGCGTCACGCCAGAAAGCTACGAGTTTCATTCTCTTTGCTCCGTCTGTTATCACTACGAGTTTGTCCTCGTCGTTGCCAAATCCCATTAGTGTAGGGGTTGCTCCTGTGCCATATCCGAGCTTGATACATGGTGCCATTGGACCTCCGTCATACTCGGCTTTCCATGCTCCATCGCTTTCGCTGTCAGAGAACTTTCCATTCTTGCATATCAGCTTTTGCATGAGTCCCTTGCCGTTGGCCTCCTTGGCGTTGCTTGCCACATATACCCCGCCGTTCTCATCCACAGCTATTGAGTTCGTCAATATCTGGGTGCTTGCCAGTGGGTAGGTATCTTCTACCGTGGTCAACTCACGGTTGAGTACAACAAGAGCATTCTGTGCCGCCACGAGCAAATGTCCATCGTATGTCATGGTAGCTCCCACCAGAGTGTAAGAGTTGTTGATATACGGTGTGAGCTTAATCTGACTGTCTAGCTCTATGCCTTCCTTTGGATTATTTGGGTTCTTCAGCTTGTATCTTGCCATGATGTGTCCAGCATTGGTATATACATAGTTGTCCTTGTCGCACAACACATAGTTTCCATTGGCTATAGACATTTGTGGGGCAGCGCCTAGCACTCCGGTTACGGCTGTAGCAAGTTCTGAGTAAGATGAGTAGCTGGATGTCAAGATGTTGAGTTGCTCTTGAGTTTTCATTGTTATTCCAGGCAAACCAGCTTCTGCGAGTCTTTCAAAATTGCCGTTGGATACGTCTATGATAGACACTCTGTCGCTGCTCATTCCCCACATGTATTTTGGGGAAGTGGATGCGAGCGTCATGAGGTTCACAGGACCGCTGCTTGTTGCCTTGCATTTCGTCAGGTCGGCATAGAACGTGCCGTCCTTTACTTTTGCAGTGAAAGCATCGGTCTGAGCCGAATTGAAATGGGTGATGCTGTATTCCTCTTGTGCCAGCCAAGGGTTTGCCTTTGGCTTGGATAGTTCTGCCAGAGGAATGTTAGGATTTCCGTTTTCCCCATTGTTGTCATCGTCTGAACAAGCAGTAAACATCGCCGCTCCTATTGCGAGGATGAATAATGATAGATACGATTTTTTCATAATTATTTATTGTTTTAAAATGGACGGTAGTCGCGTATCATCACAAGGATGAACACTATGATAATCACAGACACGATCACTACAACAATCATGATGAGATTTTCATCTGAAATTGAAATGGTTGGTTCTGCTCTTGTCATTTTCATTATCTGTTATGTTATTGATTCGATTGCAAAAATAGCTTTTTTATTTTGAAAGTGATAGTAGCTTTCCTATGGTAGTTGTAGCTTTTCCACAAAAAAAGTAGTAGCTTTCCTAGGAAAACTACTACTTTTTAAATAGTATTTAATGTAAGATTACAAAAATACACACTTAGATGGAGACAAACTGTTTGCGCCATTGGCTAGGTGACATGCCCGTTTTCTGTTTGAATATACGATAAATCCATGTGTGGGATGAGAAACCGCACTCTGTGGAAATAGCGTCAATGCTATATTCGGGGTTGGCTTTCATCATGCGAACTGCCTCATTAAAACGAATATCGCTAAGCCAGGTTCTAAAATTGGTGTATTCTGACTGATTGAAGTATTCTGTCAATTCGTTTTTCTTGTATCCCAACTTGGTAGCTAGCGAATAGATGCTAACTTCATAGTCCTTATAACATCCCTCTTCACACCATTTCTTGAGGGCTAATTCTATTTCTATCTTTCTATTAGCTGTCAAGATATTTGTGCTATGAGTGTTCTTATCGTCATTTATATCTTCTGCTTCCGTGACTTTTGCCTCTGCATCATTTTCATCAGAAATGACTCCTTTGGGTGTGATGTAATAGCCCATAGCAATGAAAGTGTGGACGAAAAAGATGACAGAGAGTAACATCAAGGGACCTATTATATATAATAAGGTATTGAAGAGGATTGCTACAGGCAGGAGTCCAGCAGTGAGGTATAGCAAAATGATGCTGGCTTGCGAATAGCGCACGTATGGAATCAAGTCACTTCCGAAATTTTCCATGAGCTTCTGCCTTTGGGTATTTGTTTCTTTGCGAATGACAAAAATAAAATATGCCATGCTAGCCACAAAAAGACCGAGCATCACATAGAGCATATTGCCAATGTGTAAACTATGACTTTTGAATATGCCAATGACGAAAACTAGGGTGATGAGTATGTACGCCATCATACTACGTAAACAATAACGGCGCACTTTGCTGCCTGTGCTCTCTATGTTGATGATGGAGAGAGTGATGGCAAATGCCACTGGGGTATAGAACAGTATGTTGAATGCTGCGCCCACATCGGTACCTTGTGCACGGAGTCCATGAACCATCTGCAAGAGGTAGTGGACGGAGAAGAATAGCATGGATGCAACGAGAAGCCATCTTGATATTTCGTAGCGCCACACCTTCCATCTCACCTGCAAACTTGCCATGGCTAATTGCAATGCTAACATGGCTGTAATGACGCAACATACAAGTTGTAATATGAATAGCGATTTCATGATCTTGTTCTTATCTTAATTCAGCAACACTATTGTAATTTAATCCTTTTAAGTATCTGAGCAACAAAAAGTTCTTGGACAAACCAAGCGGCAAAGCCGAGCGGCCCAGAATTTTGCCATGTCTAAGAATTCACTTATTCAACTTTCGGATTTAGCAAGTGCGGGCTGAATCATCGTGTAAGGCGAATGCAATCAAGCTTGCTTGAATTGCTGAGCCGCAGCCGATGATGTCAAGTAAAGGCCCAAGTATTTATTTAGCCCTGGGCAAAATTGAGCATAGTTGTGACGCCCTGCAAGGGCAGAAGTAGAAATACTTTATCATACTTCTGCCTTTGCAGGGCATCACTTTTCCTCTTGATGATATCCCAAGGCGCTGCCTTGGAATATGGAATTCATTGGGCCTTCAACCCGTTCAAGTTAAAACCGAAACTTGAGCTCATTTACTTTAGTGTAGCAAAAATAAACAAGAGAATCCGTCGATAGGCATGGCAAAGGAACAAATTAAATCTGAGAAACTCACTCCTTTGGGAGGAATATTTTCGTTTATGCAGCAATTTAACTCCACATAGTCATCAGTAAGCGATTCAACCCCCAGTTTAAGATGTAGATTATTCGGTTATCAGTACAGCTAAATAATCCGTTCTCTCATGAGTATCTTCCAAACTTCGTCAGCCCACTTGTAAACGAGTGCGTGTACTTTTACTGCCATCTTACACTTTTTGTGTGTAATGAGTTGATACACAGAGGTTCCAAGTGTGTAAGATAAGTTCAAAGTATCATACACGCCCCTGCATACATCTTACACATCATACCCCGCTGCCGCCCAGTCTATTTGGACGCATGCGGTGTGTTTTACGCCACAGGGACGTAGAGAAATCTGTCGGAGCAACAGACTTTTCTGCTCCCCTATGCTGTGATATCGCCCTCCCGTGCTTGTGCCGTGTGGCAGTATGTGCGGGTGTGTAGGTTGCGTGTAGGTGGAATTTGTAGTATCCTACACTAAGTAAAGCACTGATAACCAATGAGTTGCAATGCGTTAGTGTAAGATGTAAGATACTTGGCAAGTAAAGTTTTTGTAGTATAATAAGGTCCTAAGTACCACTTTTTCGTCTTGCACCTTTTATAAATAGTTACTTTTCGGTGAAACGTAAACGTACGAACTCAAGCACTAAACGCTACCACCAAACGCTATCTTTAATGGGGGCGTTTAGTGGGTAAGCCTCCTTGTTACTCATCCGTAAGAGTTGGGAGGATTATTATAAAAAGAGGAATACCTATAATTGCTTCAAAAGAATATATAGCTGCTTCGCAATACATTTTTGCCGTTTTGAATAAGGAGACGTTGTGTATAAAAACAAACGATTGTACTTTTGCAGCATAATAATAAGTTCTCAGGCAACTTGTCCTTTGAACGAACCCATAAATTGAAGCATAAAATGAAAAAGTTTGGATTTAGACATTTGATGTACGGATGGCTTGCTGTCGTAGTCCTTGCGCTGACTTCATGCGACTCTGAAAATGTGACACCGATCAATGACAAAACTTTGCCGGAGGCCATTGCCAAAGATTTCCACGAACGCTGCGAGGACTACACTATCAAACGTGTTTACACACGTCCAGAGCCTTACTTCGACAGTGGAGCAATGGAAACGTATGTCACCTCTGAGGACAACGCGGGGAATGAGTGCGTGGTCGTATACGTTGACAATGCGTGGAACCGCACCGTGCGGATGCTCTCTGACATTGACCAGTTACCCAGCTCGGTGCGATACCGGCTGCTCACGATAAACCAGGAGGCCAGAAACGACGAATTCTGGGAGATCAAGGAAGTGACACAGGCCAGCATAAACGGGACATACTATATTCTCTGCTATCTGCAGGACACCCCCAAGCTCAAGAATCTCGTCCACACACTTGTCATCGACAGCAAAGGAACGGTGGCCAAGGCATGCACATACAGACTGAACGACGCTGAATATATAGGTACGATTCCTGGCGATATGGAATGGATTACAGCGCACTACAAAGGCTCCGAAGTGCTTGGTTTTGTCAACGACAGCGGCGATGACAACTATCTCATCATGCACGACGGCGTGTTGAAGTCCGTATACTTCAGAACTTCCCGCAAGGGTACGACATGGAAAGAAACCTGTTACCCCTTGCCGAAAGGCACAACGGTACCAAGCAACGTATTGGAATCCTTACACGCTGACTACCCTGATTTCACCTATACTGAGGTCTCTATTGTTGAAACCCCTGACGGAATAGTCTACCTCTTTACCGATGGAAACAGACCCGGCCGTTTAGGGCATTATGTTGAAGCAAACTAAAGGATAGAATATCCATCGACAATAAGCATATGATGAAATATATAATGAGAAAGATTGTATTATCACTATTTGCATTATGCTGTTTTTCGGCAGTAATGGCACAACAGAAGACACGTAACCTGTCTGTAGAATTACTTGGTGCCCAAAATGTTGTGGGCATCAACTACGACAGCAGATTCAATGGCAACTCTGGTTTAGGCTACCGTGTGGGCATAGGCTATGGCTATGGAGACAATTCAGGTTTATTCGACCAGAAAATCAATGGCGTTGGTGTTCCGTTGGAGCTAAACTATCTGCTCGGAAAGAAGAATAGCAAGTTGGAGTTAGGTTTCGGTGCGAGTCTTGGTGTATATCAAGTAAAGGAAACAATAGGATACGTCAAAGATACAGGGTGGTATCCAGGTGGGGAGAATACAGACGAAACTTCTCCTAAAACTTATTTTTACACTTCATCAAGAACTCAATTCGGTTATTTCTTCTTCGGCGACATAGGCTACCGCTATCAGCGCCCCAACGGATTCATGTTCCGTATAGGCGTTTCGCCGTCGTTCAACTTTGGCGACAAGTACGGACTCTGCAAGGCAGCTTTCTTTCCGTACATAGGCTTCGGTTGGTCGTTCTAAGCAGACCAAAACGATTTTAAACAAATAAACATATGAAGAAACTATTGTTATGCTTGTTGGCAGGCGTAATGTCCCTTACAAGCTGCGAATTGTCCGACCCTGATGGACTTGCCACCCCTATGAAGTGGAGCACAGTTCCGTCGGGCTTGAAGAACGGCGAACTGGAAGTGAAAGCCGAAGGAGGAAACTGCCTGTTTGCCTGCAAAAACTACAATAGTTTTTGGATTGCTAGCGTGAAGGAAGAAGGAGAATTCAAGGAAACTACTTCACACAAGGAGTTTGACGGAGGCTGGTATCTCGTCAAGATAGAGGACAACGAACTAAAGGTTATTATCAATCGCAACGAAACGAACGCATCGCGTTCCTTCACGGTTTGCGTGGAAGCAGGAAACGCCTTCGACGAATTCAAGTTCGTACAAGATGCTGCAAGACAATAATCTTGCAGCATCTCTATACAAAAAAGCGTGTATTCACGGTGCGTAAATATACATCATGAATACACGCTTTTTAATTATTTCTCCAACCATTTCTTAAACAATGTCGCTTTCTCCTTGCTTATTACGATATTGTCATCCTCACATCCTTTCAGCTTCACCATTAGTTTAGAACCGAAGTAAAGGCTGATTTTCCTGATGCCATTAATATTGGCGATATACTGTCGATTGAGACGGAAGAAACGGGCAGGGTCTAAAGCCTGCTCCAGGTCGTTCATGCTCATGGACAGCGGATAGGATGTGCCGTCGACGGCAAACGCCGTGATGCGGTTGTCGTGCATATTGATGTAGCTTATGTCGTCGGCGCAGAGCCTACAAAGCTCGTCACCTTTCGTGATTAGGAAACGCTCACGGTATTGGCGCGTGTCGTTAAGCACGTCGTGCAGCGGACTCACCACGGCAGACTGCTGCGCATTGCGGTTAAGCCGCAGTTTGCCGATTGCGGCACGTAGCTCGTCTGCATCAATCGGCTTCATCAGATAGTCGAGTCCGTTGTTCTTTATCGCCTCCATTGCATATTTGTCGTAAGCCGTGGTGAAGATCACGAACGACTGTGGCATCACCTTGCGGAACGCTTCAAACACGTCACCGTCGGCAAGTCGGATGTCAGAAAAGATAAGGTCATAGTCGTTGTTGGCGGCAAGCTCCTCTGTCACCTCCGCTACTCTTTTCAGCGGTCCATGCACGTCTATCGTGTCGTCAATATCCATAATGAGCCTTTTCAGACGTCTTGCGCTGAAATGGTCGTCTTCTATAATCAATACCTTTTGCATCGTTCTTCTATTGTTTTCGTTTTATGATTGGCAGTCGCACCTCAAAGGCATCCAGGCTGGCTACGAACTCAGGCTCTGCCTCGCCCTCCAGTCGGTAGCGTTGCTTCAGGTTGCTGATGCCGATGCCGTAAGACTCTACACTTTGGTCGTTGTTGTGGTTGGCGTATATGCGATTGTTCTTTATGACAAGCATGTTGCCTTGGCGACTAAGAGACACATGAAGCTCGATGCCGTTCTGCGGGCAGTTGTGCTTAACGGCATTCTCGATGATAAGCTGCAGGCTCAGCGAGAGAATGCATTCGTCGCGGTCGCCGTGCAAATCGTCGGCATGCAGGACGATGGCGTTGTCGTAGCGCATGTTGAGCAGACCGATGTACGACTTGATGAAGTCGGTGCCGTCGGCAAGGGTTATATACTCCTTGTCGATATGCTGAAGTATGTAGCGGTAGATATGCGAGAGTTTCACGACATAGTTCTCTGCCATCTTCGGGTCCTCCCCTATCATTCCGGCAAGCGAACTAAGACTGTTGAACACGAAATGTGGGTCCAATTGCATCATAAGGTATCGCTTCTGTAAGGCGAGATTCTCCTTGCCTTTCAGAACAATCATGTCGGAGAAGTGCATCGAAAGATGGATGAGTGCTACAAGACTCGCTATCAGTCCGAATAGAAAAGATGTTCCCCATATATCCTGCATCATAAGCTTAGGTGCTACAAGGCTCAGCAGCAGTTCGCAGCCACCAGCAATAAGCAGATTGAAGCCCAACACCACCAGTCCGTTCTGCACGAACACACGGTGGGTCTGCCCTTCGCGCCAAAAGCGCCGCTGTCTGAACAGCCATCGGTTGAGATACAAACTCGAAAGCGAGAACAAACCGCAGAGTGCAAAGTCGACAAGCAACTCAGGATACAGTCCGTTTACCGACTGTAGGAAGTCGGGCAGGTCTACCAATATCCAGATGATATCGTACAGGAAGAAGAAGATAAGCGAGTAGACAAGCCACTCAAGGAAAGAGTTCTTGGATCTATGCATAATTATATAATAAAATGATTATCCTTGCTCCAACAAGTTCTTGTCTGTCAAGAAATCCAAGAGTCCGACAGTCAACACACCGAGTTCGTCCTCCTTGCGATGAATGTCATCACCAACAATGACAATCTTACGAAAGTGGTCATTGATTGACAATAAAGGACGTCGCTCTTGCTTTTCGGTGCCAGCCCTATGTTATCTTACAAGCAAGGCGGATTATGCACGTATGCGCAATGCCACCTTCTATACCCTGCTGCCAAGTCTGCATACCCAATATGCCAAGCCTGTCAAACCAAGCAAAGCTCCCGCATAACCGATGTAGGCTATTGACGCCTGAGAGCAGATGATGCCGCCAAAAAAGGCGCCGCTGCCAATGCCAAGATTGAATATGCCCGAAAATATAGACATTGCCACCGAGGTGCTCTCGGGGGTGGTGATGAGAATGATGTTTGACTGCATGGCCACATTGTAGGCTGTGGCAGCCAGTCCCCATAAGGCACATACTGCAATCAGCGTAAGCCAACTGCCCGAAATGGGTGCCAACAGCAGCAAGCAAACCGACATGATGGCCACAATTACAGATATAAACCGCTTACGGTTGCGGTTGTAGTAGCGTGAGAACGCGATGCTGCCAAGAAAACCTGCTCCGCCGTATATCATGAGTGTGGTGGTGACAAGTGAGTCGCGCATGCCCGCCACTTGTTTCATAAACGGCTCGATGTAGCTATAACCTACATAGTACGAAGTGGAAATGAGCAAGGTGAAAATGTATAGTCCTACAACGCCCTTCTGACGCAATAATGCGGGTAGCTTGCGGGGCGAAAAGCCGCCACGACTTGGCACACGTGGCAAACGGAATGCCATATATACCAGCGTTAACGCGGCAAAAATGCCGATGCTCAAAAAGGTGATGCGCCAACCTACGTGCAGACCAATGATGCGGCCAAGTGGCATGCCCAATATCATGGCTACCGAAGAGCCTGTAACAACCATGCTTAAGGCTACGGAACGATATCTGTCGGGTACGATGCGCACGGCAATGGGCGAAATGACAGACCAGAATACGGCGTGTGTGCATGCCACACCTATGCGCGAGAGCATGAGCATGGCGTAGCTGCTTGACAGGAAGGACATGAACTGAAAGACGACAAATAGTCCTACGAGCCAAAGCATGAGGCGTTTCATTTCCATTTTCGACACCAGCAGCATTAGTGGCAACGAAAGTATCATGACAGCCCAGGCATATACCGAAATGAGCATGCCTACGGTGGCTTCGGTCAGATGGAAATCGGTCTTTATGTCGGTGAGCAAACCGATGGGCACGAACTCTGAAGTGTTGAAAATAAAGGTGGCAAAAGTTAGGCCAAGCAGCGAAAGCCAGTTAGCCAGCGACATTTTGTCTTGCATTTAGTTTAGTGTAGTTTTTGTGTAAAAATAGCTGATGAACGAGCTAATATGCTAATGTGACAATGTGCTAATGTGACAATGAGTTGAAGTGTCAGACAGAGCGTGTTAGTTCCGTCCTCATTACCACATTAACTCATTGTCACATTAATCCATTGTCACATTAATCCATTGTCACATTGATTATGCGTGTACATAGGTGCCAATGTTCTCGCCAGAGAGCACCTTCTTCAGATTGCCATAAACGTCCATGTTAAACACATAGATAGGCAACTTGTTTTCGCGGCACATGGCGGTGGCAGTCACGTCCATCACCTTGAGTCCGCGTGACAACACCTCGTCGTAGGTGATTTCGTCAAATTTGGTGGCAGTGGGGTCCTTTTCGGGGTCGGCGGTGTAGACACCATCAACGCGTGTACCCTTGAGCATAACGTCGGCTTCGGTTTCAATGCCGCGCAGTGATGAGCCCGTGTCGGTGGTAAAATATGGGCTGCCTGTGCCACAACTGATGATGGCCACCTCGCCGCGTTCCATGGCTTCGATAGCTTTCCATTTACTGTAAAATTCGCCAATAGGCTCCATACGGATAGCTGTGAGCACGTGGCTCTTTACGCCAATAGCGCCAAGGGCCGAACTCAAGGCCAAAGAGTTGATTACAGTGGCACACATGCCCATTTGGTCGCCTTTTACGCGGTCAAAACCTTTGCCAGCACCGCTGAGGCCGCGGAAAATGTTGCCGCCACCAATGACAATGCTTATTTGCACACCCATTTCGAGTGCCTCCTTTATTTGTGCTGCATATTCGTTAAGTCGTTTGACATCAATGCCATAACCTTGTTCGCCCATGAGACTCTCGCCGCTGAGCTTGAGCAGAATGCGTTTGAATTTAGCCATAATGTAGATACGTTGTTATGTAAGTATATATTAGTGTGATGGCACGTATGTTTGGTATGCGTGCCAACTCCGTGCAAAGTTATAATAATTTTGTGGTAAATGATATGGGGTGCAAACTTATGTTGCGCTAAAGAGCTGTCAGAGCAGCCTCATTTTCTTGACAATTCGTTGGTAAAGCCATGCTTGCATCAGGCCGCGGCACCCCAAATAGCTGAGAAAGGCGCACCACAATGACACATTGCCATCGGGGCACAACGTGATGACGGCAAAAAAGCACATGGAGGCTGCCAGCATACTGGCAAGCATCAGTTTGGTGGAAGTGGTGCCAATAAATAGCCCGTCGTAGATGAAGGCGGCAAACGACACCATCGGAATGGCACAGGCGTAGGGCATAAAGTTGATGGCTTGTGCCACCACTTGGGCGTTGTCGGTCAGCAGTTCTAACAGACACCGCCCCGCCACGGCGTATGCCAGCGTGAATGCTGCCGACAGGGCTATGCCCCATGCAAAAAGCCGCCGTGTGAGAAGGTTGAAACTGCTCAAATTGCGTGCACCATAATAGTGTCCGCCGATAGACTCGCCAGCGTAGGCAAATCCGTCCATGATGTAGGAAAAGATGATGAAAAATTGCATGAGCAGTGTGTTGGCGGCCAACACCATGTTGCCCTGTGCCGAGCCTGCGGCGGTAAAGTAGGTGGTGACGGCAATGAGGCAGAGTGTGCGCAGAAATATGTCGCCATTGATGGCAAAGAAGCGTTTGAACTGCGCCACGTTACACACCTCACGCCATTTAATAGCAGATGTTTGATGCTTGCCATATTGTTTCTGCCAAATGATGATAGCCGCAAACAGGCCAGCGTACTGTGCCAACAATGTGCCGGTTGCCACGCCAGCCATGCCTTGTGCAAAACCAAACACCAGCACTGTGCTTGCAACGATGTTTATGATGTTTTGTCCTATGGCTATGACCATTGGCGCCTTGGCGTTTTGCATACCTAAAAACCAGCCAGCAAAACTATATAACCCCAATACGGCCGGGGCACCCCAAATGAGAATGTGATAGTATGTGGCCGTAAGTTGTTCCACTTCGTGTGTGGCTGTTACAAAGTTAAAAGCGGCATCGAATATGGGGCGTTGTGCTGCAATGAGCAGCAGGGCCACTCCCCATGCCACAATGAGTGACCGATACAGCACATGCAATGCCTGTGTGCGATTGCCTGTGCCGTGGGCCTGAGCCGTCAGTCCGCTGGTGCCCATGCGCAGAAAGCCAAACAACCAATAGGCCATGTTGAATATCATGCCACCCAAGGCAATAGCGCCAATGCAGGCGGCCGAACCAAGATGTCCCGTAATGGTGGTGTCGGCCAATGCCAGTAGCGGCACGGTAATGTTTGAGATGATGCTTGGTATGGCTATGTGTAATATCTGTTTGTTCAATGGAGTGGGGGAGTAAGAGGTAAGTCGTTAGTTGGGTGCGGTAGATGCTTTGGTTCAAAGAGGGGGTAAAAACAGATTTTTTAGCCCCCTCTCTCTTACAAATGCGCTTTAAGGAAACGTTCCATGGCGCGGTAAAAGTCAAAGCGGTTCTCTTGGTTGTGAAAACCGTGTCCTTCGTTGTCTTTTACCATATATTCTACCACCACACCCCGCTGTCGCAGTGCCTCAACCATTTGGTCGCTTTCAGCCTTGTTTACACGTGGGTCATTAGCTCCTTGAGCCACAAACAAGGGCACTTTAATTTTGTCGGCATGCAAAGCCGGCGATGTGGCGGCCAACTGGTCGGCATCGTGCTCGGGGTGTCCCACCTGTTCATACATCATTTCGAGCATGGGGCGCCAATAGGGCGGTATTGTCTGCATGAAGGTGAACAAATTGCTCACACCCACATAGTCGATGCCGCAAGCATAAAGGTCGGGGGTAAAGGTCAATCCGGCCAGAGTGGCGTAACCACCATAACTGCCGCCATAGATGGCAATGCGTTTGGGGTTGGCTATGCCCTGCTCAATGAGCCATTTCACGCCATCAGTAATGTCGTCCTGCATTTTAAGTCCCCATTGTTTGTAACTGGCTTCAAGAAAATGGCGTCCATAGCCGGTCGAACCTCTGAAATTCATTTGGAACACGGCATAGCCTCGGTTGCTTAAAAATTGCACTTCCGACGAATATCCCCAGCAGTCGCGTGCCCATGGTCCGCCGTGTGGGTTGACCACTACGGGCAGTTGCTTGGCAGTGTCGGGTGTAAGGCCGTCGGGCAGGGTGAGATAAGCCTCAATCTGCAGTCCGTCACGTGTGGTGTAGCACACTGGGTGCATGGCATTCATCTCGTCGGATTTTATCCATGGTGCAAGGTCTGCAATCTTTTTAGCCTCGTCTGTCAAGGCATTGTAGTGCCAGTAGCTGCCCCTTGTGCGGTCGCCACCCACATATATCAAGTAGTTCTCTTCAGCCTTGTCGGTATCAGCTATGCCATAGCGCTGGTTGGGGAAGTGCGCCTTGATGCGCTGACGCAGCTGCTCCTCTTCTGCGTCAAAATAGTGGCGTACAGGCTCTTTGTGACCGGTGCAGTAAACACTGAGCAGCTTTTTGCGCTTGCGCGAATAGCTGATACTTGCTATGTCGTAGCGCTCGTTTTCATAAAGCACCTCAAGTTCCTCACAAGTGGCAGGATTCATGCGCACCAATATCGTTTTGTCGCGATGAAGGTTGGTGGCTGCGTACACCTCCTTGTTGTCGGGTGTAAATTCCATAAAGCTCACTACATCGCGAAAGTTTGTGGTCAGCACAGGTTTGAAAGGCTCGTCCTCAGTGTCACGATATAGAATTTGCGTGTTCACACCGTCCACAATGGCTGTGGCCACGCGCAGACGGCCGTCGTGGTCGGTCATCCAGCCCTGAATGTTGCCCGGGTTTTCGGCCAAAAGTGTCAGCTCGCCCGTTTCAATGTTCAGACGGTAGGGGTCGAACACTTCGGGGTTGCGTTTATTCATGCCAATCATCACAACCCCCGGTTGCTCCTCAAGGTCGTCAATCAAACTGGTGCGCACACCGTCAAAGGCGGTGTAGGCCCGGTCGTCGCTACCATCGCGGTGCACACCATAGAGTTGGTAGTTTTCGTCACCCGCAGTGTCTTTCATATACAGCAGGCGCTGGTTGTCTGCCCACATGTAGCCAGCCACGCTGCGTTCTGTTTCGTTGGTTATTCGTATTGCATGCTCGTCGGTTTCGTCCACCCGCCGCACAAACACGTTGAGGCGGTCCTTGTAGGGAGCCATGTATGATATGTAGCTGCCATCGGGCGAAAGCTGATAGCCGGTGCGTTCTGAGTTTCTGAAAAAATCCTCTAATGGTATTTGTCGTGTCATGTGAATAAGAAGTCGTATATTTGTGCACGCAAAATTAACCATAATGCCACACTTTAACAAGGCGTGGCGTCGAAGTTGCCACAAATATCGCCATAATCAGTGCTTAATGGAAGCTATTTTGTAACTTTACACCCTATTTACAATTATAATTTCTATGCGTACACTTGTATTGGTGACAGTTGAGTTTGCCGCCGCCACACATTTTATGATGAGTCTGGTCATGTTTTACCTGGCCCGTCGTAGCGTGCAATTCTTGTCGCAGGCCTGGATTATGCTGTTGATTTGTTTGATGTATTGTGCCGGCTTGTTTTTCGTGGCGACCAACGACGTCATACCCCAACCGGGCATCATGCACCCCGTGTTGCTCATCTATTTATTAGCCTGTTCGTATCTGTTGAGCATCTATCCGCTCGGCTTGTGTATGCCGGGCTATTTGCAGTGGGGACGTATGTGGGGATATGCGGCGCCAGCCTTGGTGCTGATATTCATTTATAGTATAGGGGCAGCAGTAGGCAGCAACTTGGCCAATGTCTACACCTTCAACGACATATTCGATTCATTCTTGTCGGGCGATGTTGTGTTACGCATCATAGCACTGCTGTTATCGGGTTACTACATTGTCAACATATTCCGGTTGCCACACACATTGGTCAAGAATATGCAACTGCCCAACGACTTGATAGCCTATGGTTCGGCTCTCGGCTTGGTAAGTTTGCTGTTTGTCGTGCTCACAATCCGTTTCGACCTTGTGCTGCTCACTATTTATATGTTGCTGTTCACTGCCGTCAACATGTTCTTGTTCTTCCGCATATTGCGCCCAACAGTTGAGGCTATTTCGTACCCCGACTTCCGACAGGTAGAAACGCCGCCCACGCGTGAGGAAATTACGCAGTCTGAGGTTGACGACTTTAACGAGGCCAATTTGCATCGCTTCGAGGTGATGGAGTACGTCATGCAGCACGACAAGCCGTTCCTCGATTGTGGCTTCAACCGTGAGCGCTTGTGCCGGTTGGCTGGCTTCAATCGCCACATGGTGCTGCAGAGTTTGCGCTCGCAGGGTTACAATGACATTCACGAGTACATCATGCGCTATCGTGTGGCAGCAATGAAAGGTGCTATTGAGGGGGGCGAGATGACGGACATAAAGCAAGTAGTGGACTATGGCTTCCGCTCGTCAAAAACGGCATCTACCAGTTTCGAGCGTTATGAAGGTGGCGACTTGATGGTGTTTATGGACAAGCACAAGAAACCTGAAACACCAGCCGACGACATTTCTGAATAAGACATATAGTCTCCACAAATAGCTAAAAAAGGAGGACGCGTAATGGCGTCCTCCTTTTTTAGTTATATGTATGTAAAGCTCTTCTGCCAACCGCACAAGGGTAGCTGCTTTATTCTTCAGTCTTGTTGTTAGGGTCCTCAGAACCTTCGCTCAACAGGTCGTGTCCCCAGTGCGTTGAGGCCAGTCGCTTTTCGCGTTCAACCACTTCTTTGGCCTTCTTGGCATAGATAATCATGCGCAGTGACTGTGAGTAAGACACATAGTTCCACAGCCAGTTGAACAAAACAATCATTTTGTTGCGCACGCCAAGAATAGAGCGCAAGTGTACTACCAGCCAGAGCACCCAGGCAAAGAACCCGCCAAACTTCATGTGGCTGAATTCGGCCACGGCGCGGTTGCGGCCAACGGTGGCCATCGTACCGAGGTTGGTGTAGTGGAAAGGCTTCATCTCCTTGCCCGCCTCAAGGCGTTTAAGGTTCTTGGCCAAGTTGTTGCCTTGTTGAATGGCCACTTGCGCCAGCTGCGGGTGACCGCCCGGCCATTTGTCGTCGCCTTCGGGCATGATGCACTGGTCGCCAATGCAGAACACGTCGTCAAGTCCTTCCACCTGGTTAAAGGCGTTAACCACAACACGGCGTCCGCGTCCCAAGTGCGAGGGGTCGAGGTTGCCCACAGGTTGTGCAGCCACACCACTCACCCATATAAAGGTACGTGTGGCAATGCTGCTGCCGTCCTTGAGCATCACGTTGTGGTCCTTCCAGTCGGTCACCATCTTGTTGAGCAGCACGTTCACGCCCATTGTGCGCAAGTACTTTTCAACCTTTTGGCTCGATTCGGGGCTCATGGCGGGCAACAAGCGCGGGCCGGCTTCAATCAAGTAAATATTCATGAGCGATGTGGGCAGGTCGGGGTAGTCCTTTGGCAACACAAAGTTCTTCATTTCGCTCAGTGCACCGGCTATTTCAACACCAGTAGCACCACCGCCCACAATCACAACGTTGAGCAATTCCTGGCGCTCCTTGTCGGTAGCACAAGTCAAGGCACGTTCAAAGTTGTCAAGCAGTGCGTTGCGCAAGCCCATGGCTTCGCTCACATTCTTCATAGGCATGGCCTCTTCTGCCACGTTCTTGTTGCCAAAGAAGTTTGTTGTAGCACCGGCGGCAAGTACCAGATAGTCATACTTTACTTTTCCGATCGAGGTCTGGATAATTTTGTGCTCAGGAAAGATGGAGCGCACCTCGGCCATGCGGTAAAAGAAGTTCTTGCGCTTTTGAAATATCTTGCGGAAGGGGAAAGATATAGAGCTTGGTTCGATACCTGCCGAGGCTATCTGGTAGATAAGTGGTGGAAATTGGTGGTAGTTGTTACGGTCAACCAACACAACTTGAAAGTTGCTGTTGCGCAGCTTGTTGGCCAATTTCAAACCGCCAAAGCCACCGCCTACAATTACCACTCTTTTTTTGTCCGTTTTTGGAAGGTTAAAGCTCATAAATCTTCAGTTTGTTTTTCGGGTTTTAAGTTACTCTAATGCAAAGTTACGTTCATTATTCCTTAATTCGCCAAAATTGTTCAAGAAAGATACCCACACTTGCAATTTTTGAACGAAAAATGCGCATACTGTTACATTGATGTGACAATATGCGCATTGCTGTAAATGTAGGTGGCTGCTCGAAATTCGTTGCTGTGAATTGGGCAGTGTTTGCTTCATGAGGTCAAGTTGGCGAGCGAGCGTGGCGGGTTGCTTAATAAAGCACGCAGCCGGCCAGTCCGCAAAGTACGACCATGAACAGGGCGTTGAACTTGTACACGCCAATGCCAATCAGTGTGGCCAGAAAGAGGAATATGCTCACCATAAAATCCCAGGGCGTAGTGCTGGGTGTGCCAAATGTGTCGGGGCGCATCATCAGTATGGCGGCCGCGGCTATAAGTCCTGGCACGAGCGGGCGCAATACCACCATGGCACATTCGTAAAACGACTTATACTTGTCTTGTTCCTGTATTTTGCTGTAAAAGGCCGTCCAAAAGGCAGATGGCACGATGAGGGCCCCGATGGTGCAGCAACTTGCTGCCACACAGCCCCACATGCCATATTGGCCCGACACCGTCAGCGCGCCGGCCAGGGTGGCGCTGTTAAGGCCAGTGCCGCCTGGCAGAGCGCGGCAAAAGGTCATAAGGTCTGCCATTTGTGCGGGGGTCAGCCAATGGTGCAAGGTGATGACTTCGTGTTCAATCAGTGCCTGTGTGCTGGCATAGCCGCCAATGCCTAAAAAGCCTATCTGAAAGAAACTCAGAAACAGTAGTATGAATATGAGCATATATTGTATGTGTATGGGTAATACTTGCTTACTAACAACTGCCAGAAGTGTGGCGCGTAACGCGCAGGGGCAGTTGCTTATTTGTCGTCAGACGAAAGTACAAACACTGCATATAGCGCCGCCAGCAGTATCAAACCTAAAATGATATAGGTGGGCGAAATGCCCAACAGGCCGATGGCTATGGCTGCACCTACGGGTATCCAAACGGTGCTGAGCGAAATGCCCGACTTGTTCCACATTTGCAGACAGGGCAACGCTATCAGGGCCACAATGGCCGGACGTGCACCGCGAAGGAATGCCTTGATGGCTGGCTGGTTGCACAAGTCGTTGTAGAAAATAGAAAATATAAGGAATATGAGCAGTGGTGGCAGTATCATGCCCAACAAGCAAGCCGCACTCCCTTTCCACCCATAGAGCTTTCGGCCTATGTAAGTGGCCAGGTTGATATTGAACACGCCGGGCATGGCTTGCACCACAGCCAAATGTTGTGCAAATTCGTCGTCGCTCAGCCAACAATTTCGCTTGACGAGTGCGCGTCTCAGAGGAGCTATCACGGCGTAGCCATCGCCTATGGTCAAACCACCGGCTTGCAGAAATGTGGTGAATAATGTGATAAAGTTGAGTGTCAAGTTAGTCTCGTGTTTTTTAATAAAAGTAGTGATGCTTGCGTGTGGTGGAGGATGAATTCAGAGCGCCTAATTATAAGCCAATACTTTGCTTTATAAATGCACCGAAGTGCTCCCCGCATAAGGGGGGTACTTCGGGCATATTAAGCTTGTTTTGAACACCTGTTTATAGGCATTACTGGTGTTGTTCGCGATAAAGGTCGTTCACAGTTTTGACAGGATTGAATGTTGAGAGCGGCACTTCAACAAACACCGTGCTCCAATCGCTCATCGCACCGTTCCACAATCCGGGCAACTCGAGTGCTTTCAACTCTTTGCCGTCTTTGCTCTTGTGCGAAATGAAACCTGTCTGGGGGTCAACGTATTGGGGCAAATTAAAGGCGTTACCCTGGTAGTCTTTAACGGCGCAAACAAGGTCGACGGGGTTAAAGTGCGTACCCTTCTCAAACATGGCCTTCTTTTCGGCGTCATTCATGTCAATTTGCGAACTTTCAAGTATTTGCAGCGAAATGGTGCCATCGGCGTTGTAGGCCAGGAACGGACCACCGCCGGGTTCGCCCACGTTGCGTACCATGCCACACACACGCATGGGGCGGTTGAGCTTTTTGCGCAGATAAATGGCGAGTTCGGTGTCCTCGAGCATCTTCGTCTCGGGATTTTTTGTAAAGAGTTTCTTCTGTACAAATTGCAGCATCTCGCGCAACTCGTCCATGGTGTATTTGCCGCTGTCGAGCTTGCGCAGATAGGCAAACACCTGTTGTTGCAAACTTACAAGCACGCCTGCCAGCAGCTTTTTGTAGCGCACCGTGTCAGCCTTCAGTCTGTCGGGCACCACATTGTCTATGTTCTTGATAAACACCACGTCGGCGTCAATGTCGTTCAGATTTTCAATCAATGCGCCATGTCCGCCCGGACGGAACAACAAGTCGCCGTCTTTGGTGCGGAAGGGCGTGTTGTCGGGATTGGCGGCCACCGTGTCGGTGCTTGGCTTTTGCTCTGAAAAGCTAACGTTGTATTTTACCCCAAACTCCTTTTCGTATGCGGGCACAACCTTGTTAACCAATGCTTCGAACAGAGCACGATGTTCGGTTGACACAGTAAAGTGAATGTTAACCGTGCCGTCCTTCTCGCGTGCATAGAGTGCGCCCTCAACCAGATGCTCCTCAAGCGGTGTGCGCGAGCCATTGGCATATTTGTGAAATTTGAGAAGGCCCTTGGGCAGCGCACCATAGTTGAGGCCTTCTTTGTCAAGCATGGCTTTAACTACCTCTTTATACTGGTTGGCTGATAGTAGTTCGTCAATATTTTTGCCATAAATACGCTGGCAAGCGCTGTCCAAATCCCCGTAAAATGCGGCCTCGTGTATATTATTGAAGAAAGATTTTTCAAAATCTGTGGTCGGTGTGGTGTAGTCAGCATCAACGAACGCGAACATATTCTTGAACATGCGACTGGCAGCGCCCGATGCAGGCACGAATTTCACAATGCGGTGAGCAGTATCGTTGGTGTAGGCCTCCCATGCCTCAAGATATTTGTCTACCTCCTCGTGGCTGGGCGCAAGTATACCTTTTTCGGTACTTGCTGCAGCCGCCAGACGCAGATACGGAAAACCTTTGGCAAAACAGGCTAATTGTGTATTGAGTTTATCTTCACTGATGCCTTTCTTGGCCAGCAGCACCTTGTCTCTTTCAGTAATCATGATTGTAGATGTTAGGTGGTTTTACAACATTGGTAAGACGCACAACCGTCGCTTGCCATGCAGCGGCGTGTTGTGCGTCCACAAATGTACAAATAAATATTGGAAAGTGCTACCCGTTGTCTGAATTCTTGGTTAACCTGTCAACCAATCAACCTATCAACGTGCTAATCAACGTGTCATTACAACTTTTCGCTATAAGCCTCAATCGCCCGTTCGGCTGTTTTGACAGCCTCTTCAAGCGGGAAGGGCAGCTCGCCACCCGATGCGTTGAGGTGGCCGCCGCCATTAAAGAACTCTTCGGCCATCTTGTTACACGGAAAGTCGTCAACAGAGCGCAGCGACACGCGCACCACATCGCGTTCAGTGTCCTCGCGCAGCGATATGCTCAATCGCATGCCTTTAACCTGTAGCGGCATGTTGACAAGTCCTTCGGCATCGCCGCGGATAAAGTTGAAGCGTTTCATCTCCTCGCGTGTGAGGGTAAAGATAGATGCACGGTTTCGGGCATAGAAGTGCAGCTTTTCGTACAGCACGTAGCCCGTCAGCCGCATGCGGTCAGCCGAGTATACATTGAACACATTGCGGTATATCTTGTCCTTGTCAATCTCCTTGGTCAGCAGCAATGAGATGATTTCGTATATCTCGGGGTCGTTTGAGTTGTAGGTAAAGCCCCCCGTGTCCGTCATCATGCCCGTGTAGATGCACGCGGCTCCGTTGCGCGTCATGCTGTCAAATCCGCCTAATTGGTGGATAAGACGGAACACAAGTTCGCTTGTCGACGATGCCGACGGAAATGAAATGACTTGTTTGGCGCAGGTGTGGTCGGGGTCGAGGTGGTGGTCGATAATCACCTTGTCGGCTTTGGCCCTGGCCACTGCAGTCTGCATCTCTTGCAGACGCGACAGACTGTTAAAGTCGAGGCAGAATATAAGGTCCGCCTGATTTATAATTTGTGTGGCTGCGGCCTCATGCTTTACGTAGAAATGTATGAGGTGTGAGTTGGGCAACCACCGCAAAAAGTCGGGGAAGGGATTGGGCAGCACGATGTTCACCTGCTTGCCGAGCGACGTCAAATAATCGGCCCAACCGAGCGAGGAACCCACGGCGTCGCCATCAGGGCCGCGGTGGGCGCATATTACGATATGTTTGCTCTGCTGTATGGTTTGCAGCAGGGCAAATAGTTCGGTGTTTGATAGTAATTGTTTCATTGGTGTATTGGGCTGTTGGGGTGGGGGGCTGTAACGCGATGGCGTTAGCCAATCATTCCGCCAATGGGCAGCGTGTTACAAGTGTTTCAGTATATGCACTTCTTCAACAGGGTCGTCTGCTTTGAACACGGCCGAACCAGCCACCAGCACGTCTGCGCCAGCCTCTACCAGCTGCTTGCCGGTTTGGCGGTTGACGCCACCGTCAATTTCAATCAGCGCATGCGAGTTGGTGCGGTCAATCAGCTCACGCAACCGGCGGGTCTTGTCGAGTGAATGCTCAATAAACTTCTGTCCGCCAAAACCCGGATTTACCGACATGAGCATCACGAGGTCGAGGTCGCCAATAATCTCTTCGAGCAGGCTCACCGGGGTGTGCGGGTTGAGCGTGACGCCGGCCATCATGCCCTCATTCTTAATTTGCTGCACCACGCGATGCAGGTGTGTGCAAGCCTCGTAGTGCACGTTCATCACTTTGGCACCGAGTGCTTTCACCTCGTTAATAAACTTTTCGGGGCGTTCAATCATCAGATGCACGTCGAGTGGCTTTTGGGCATGTTTGGCCATGGCTTGCATCACAGGAAATCCAAATGAAATGTTGGGTACAAACACACCGTCCATCACGTCAAGGTGGTACCAGTCGCATTCGCTGTTGTTGAGCATCTCAAGGTCGCGTTGCAGATTGCCAAAGTCGGCCGAGAGCAGGGAGGGAGATATAAGAGGCATAATTTAATGTATGGTTTTAATCTTCTTGTATGTCTGAAGAGGTTGATTGCGATTCTGTAGGCAGTGCTTTGCTTTCATTGCGCAAACTCTGTATTTTAGCCAAGCTGTCGAGTGCAAAATCCTTTTCGTCACTGTTTTTGAGCATCTCTTTGCAAGTCTCTTCAGCTTCGTTGTAATGTGCGTTTTCGATATTGAAAGTAACACTGTTACACTTTATGAAATGATAGAGGTCGAGCAGATAAGGGGGCACTTCTTGTTCTGTCTGTGTGAGCTCCTTTATGCGCTCCTCTATTTGTGTCTGGCAATTTTCGATAGCTTGCTGTGCACGGTAGTCTTTTGCGCCCATCAGGCAAGCAATGGTGGTGCGCACATATTGCGGGTGGCTGCTGCCCTCAAGGTTTTGCAGGTAGTAGAACGCCTTATAATATTGTCCTATGTTGAGGTAGCATGTGCCCAGCATGAGGCATGTGTCGTAGAACTTTTGCCATTTGGCATGGCTCTTCTCGCCGTTGCGCTTAATGTGTTCATTATACTGCCTCCATACGTATTCAAAGTGCTGCGATGCCTCGTAAAAGCGCTTTTGAAGCGTGAGTTTGTAGCCCCAATACATATTGTAGGCCAAGGTGGGGTCTGTCAAATCATGTATAAGCTTTTGCTCGGCTGTCCACTCGTCACGATGCCCTTCACGCTCTTTGTCGCGTGCATCGGCCCACATATAGTCAAATTCTGCCTGTTTGTTTTTGCCGGTAGTCCACTCAAAACCAATCGTCATGCTTCCGGCTTTGGGGGTGACGGCAACTTCGGCCGGTATGCGTGTAGCCGTTGATGTGGCAGCACGATTAGAAGTGACATAGTTGATGCGAATGTATGTAACCTTGTCCTTGTCGATGGTGGCAGCCTTTTCAAGTGCCACAATGATGGTGTGCTTGTTGCAGTCCGTTTCTTCACCAGTGGCGAATATGATTTTGATAGATGCTGTTTCGGCTGTAGGGGCATTATCTGCGCCTAATTGGTGGACGATGGGTTCTGTCAGGCGATAGCTTGTAATGGTGTCGATGTCTTTGCTCGTAAAGTGATAGCCATCGTCGCCTTCGCACACAATCTGTTGTATCTGAGCACCTTGTGGCATTATGTCGCAATTTGCAAGCCATTCGCCCAATGTCGTGATACCATCAGCCGACACAGGTGCATCGTGGTTTTTAGCCTCGCATGCCATAGCTTCGGTGCTTGCCATGATTTGCTTCATGCGTTCGTTGCTGGCCATCTCGTATTCGATGTCGTCAGCCTGTTCCCTGTTTGATGCTTCTATAATGTCTTTAAGGTGGCTGCAAAACATGCTGCGCAGATGAAAGCAGTCTTTCAGCGTATAGCGTAGGGTGTGGACCATTTCTTTGGGGTCACTCAGTCTGGGTAATCCCGCAATGATGTGTATGTTTATTTTATAGGTGTCACCCTCGACGTCCACTTTGTATACAGCAGAGGTCATGGGGGCCACGCCGTTTACATCGTTACACGCGGTTCGCACCAAATCGATTTTATCGACCTCGGCATCTGTAATGTAGGGAAATGTCAATTGCATAGAGGTCGCTGCTTCGTTGTATCTCATATAGAATTCCCCCGCTTGGTATTTGAACATATAGAGGATGTTGCCTTCGTCGTCAAGATTTTTTTTGTACTCGATGTTCAGCTCGTCAAATGCGTTTTCGAGTGCACAGGGTTCTTGGAAAATTTCGTCTCTATCGTCGTTGTTCATGAGCCGATTGAGATATCTATGTATCTGTTTGCGGTAATTATATAGTAAAAGTATAGCTCCTAATACTATTATCTGTATAATGAGATTGTTCATAGGGTAGTGGGTTTTGATTCGGTTATGTTGATAGCAATGGTCGGTCCTATTGCAAAACTTGTGCCAATGATGTGCTGGCAAATGTCATTTTTTAGTGTTTATGAGAATTGCACCAAAAATTGCATCAAGAGCCTTCGTCAACATATATTGATGCAAATTTAGTGAAATCATATTGAACTTGACGAATGCTGTTGGAAATATAATGTGTGTTGGGTTAGGTGGATAGCATAAAAGGCGGCTGGAAAATGCTGCGCTGCCCTCACACTATGCTTTTTTCTCTTTTTGTCTACACTCTGCACTTTTTGTATGCACTGCGTTGATTATCAATGATTTTAAGAGTGTATACAACTACACTTTGTCTACACTTTACCTACACTCCGTCTACACTCTGTCTGCACTCTATCTACACTCCGTCTACACTCTGTCTGTTCTTAGTGCATGATCAACCTTTTGTTTTCAGGCGTGGCGTATGCTGTGGCAGACAAAGGCGCATAGCGGTAACCGGGGACAGATTTTTCGGTAGTGCCAGACAGAAGTTTCTGTCCATCTAACAGCTCTGCCGCTCTCGCATAGCCGTTTTATGGCTCTGCCATGGCAGATGCCTCTTGTTGGCACGTTGTGTAAGTAATGGGCATGAGTGTATGAGTGTATGTGACAGTGCAAGCAAAGTGCAAGCGTGTATACACTCGTGAAACGAATGATATTCAATGTGTTATGCCTCAAAAGTGTAGAGTGTAGACAAAATTGCAATTTAAGTAAATAGGGGGTAGACATATAAGGTACTTAACTTTCGGGTTTAATAAGTGCGGGCTGAAAGCCCAATGGAGCAACCAGCCCAGGGCAAGCGAAGCGACACCCTGGGTATTGCGTGTTGGAGCAGTCGCGCCCTGTAAGGGCAAAAGCTTTAAGCCTTTATTTTGTTATTCTTACTTGATAGCAGAATTAGCGGTCTTAAAGTGGAACATCGTATGTATATCTTTCAATACCTGCGCCATGTCTTAAAGCTTTTGCCCTTTCAGGGCGCGACTGTTCCGACACGCGATACCCAGGGTGTCGCTTCGCTTGCCCTGGGCTGGGTGCTCCATTGGGCTTTCAGCCCGCACTTTCTAAATCCGAAAGTTGAGTAAGGTGCGTGATTGTCTGCACTGGTCGATGTGCGCATTTTAATGCGTGCGCAAATAGTCGAAAATATCTTCTTCAAGATTTGACGGCATCTGCCCCGCTTCAAAAGTGTGTGATTTTGTGACGCGCAATGTGTATGGGCATTTACGCCGTTGCTGTTAAAAAATAGTGAGAATGATAACACTCGTTAGGCTATTTGGTATAGTTTTTTGACGTTCTGTGTGGTTATTTGTAATGCTGGGTTCTATTTTGTAAAATCAAAAGCCCGAGCCCTTTAACACTTGCAACAAAACACATTACTAATAAATCTTAATTTCTAAAATAATGTAGCTCGGTGCTTGTGTGACCCATAGAAAAACTATTAAATTTGCAGTCAATTCACTAAGTGAGCATTGTCGAAAACAGCGTGCCTAATCTTTGAGCTTGTAAGGCAGTGTGAGCAAAATGCAGAGCTGTAACATGTCGAATAGTTAATAAGTCGGTGTGTATCAGCTTGATGGCATTCAGAAAACAGTTATCCAGGGGCCATCTTCCCTGACCATTATATCAGAAAACAAATAAAATAAAATAATTAATCCAATTCAAAGCGTATGAAAAACCGTTTTTGCAGAATGGGTAAGCAGTTGCTTGGCGTAGCTTGCTTGCTTTCTACCTGCGGTGTGACGTACTCGTGCTCCGACGATTATGATCTGGACGAAACAAAGCCCAGCTTCTTAGGTCAGAGTATATATGACGAGTTGAACGCCCGCGGTAACTTCAAAACTGTAATTAGGTTGATTGATGATCTGGGTTATAAGGACGTGATGCAAAAAACAGGTAGTAAAACCCTGTTTGTGGCAAACGATGAGTCTTATAATCAGTTCTTCTCAAGTAACAGTTGGGGCGTAAATAGCTACGACCAATTGTCTACTAACCAAAAGCGTTTGCTCCTGAATGGTTCAATGCTTAACAATGCTTATGTTGTTGAGATGTTGAGCACTATTCAGGGACCAGTTAAAAACCTTTGTCTCCGTCAGCTCTCTGCGTTGTCGGCTACTGACTCTGTGCCCTTCTTCAAGGCTGAGGACTTACCTCACAACTTGAACAAGTCGACGAGTGAAACACCCGACAAGCGTTTTTGGGACCGTTACACCAATCCGGGCTATCCTGGCAAGGGTATTTATATGGCATTGGACAAAACCACGCCTATGATGACTCACTTCCTCCAGGCTCAGATGAATGAAAAGAATATAACACCAAGCGATATCTCTTTCATTCTTAACTTGGATGGTACTGACAAGGCATGGAATGATAGCAAGAACCGCAGCTTCGTTTACGATGCCGAAATTACTACACCTGACGTAACTTGCTTGAACGGTTATTTTCATGTGCTCGACAAGGTGCTCGTAACTCCGGGCAACATGGCTGAGGAAATTCGTAAAAATCCTAACACGAAGCTCTTCAGCGCCATGCTCGACCGCTTTAGCGCACCTTATTATGATGCTACTTTGACTGAGGAGTACAAAGCACTGCACAGCATTCAGGCAGACTCTGTATTCCAAAAGTTGTATATAGCCCAACGTGGCCAGCAGGGTTCTTTGGCTAAGGATCCCGATGGCGAAGATTTGGGTAGCTCAGTGTCTCGTCTTTCATACGATCCGGGATGGAATGCCTATTCTGTAGACAACTCTACCAAGGAACAGGATATGGCTGCCATGTTCGTGCCTAACGATGAGGCTATGCGCAAGTACTTCCTCGAAGGTACTGGCCGCTCTTTGATTGAAAACTACGCACCCAATAGCGATCACTCAAACTTGCTCGAGGACCTTTATCAGATTCCGCAAAACATTATGGTCAAGTTGATCAACAACTTGATGAAGGAATCTTTCAACTCTACAGTGCCCAGCAAGTATCTTTCTGTAATGAATACTGCACAGGACCAAATGTTCTCGCAGTATCCTGATGTGAAGGACTATAAGGCTGCTATCGAAAAGGTGCTCGTGGCTAACAACGGTGTGGTTTATGTAATGAAGGACATGATTACACCGCCTGACTTTGCATCTGTTTCAGGTCCGGTGCTCTTTGACCAGGGTACCCGCGTAATGAATACAGCCATTCACGCTGACGACGGACATATTACGTCTGATTATGCTAACGCTCCGCTGCGTAAGTTCTACAGCACTTATTTGCTCGCCATGCAGTCTAACTTCTCATTGTTTGTGCCGGTTGATGAAGGATTGGCCAACACTGGTTATGCTGACCCTGTGAGCTTTGCTGCTGGCAATGTGATGTCGTACAGATATTGGTCGTTGAAACCATCTAATGTGACGGCCAAGGGCAAGGTTGTACCTGTTGTAGCAACGGGTTATCGTTATGAGCGCGATGCACAGATGAGTGCAAAGACTGACAGACCGCTCGGTACTTCAACTTCAAGTGCTGCAAGTGATAATGTAGGTTCAGGCTTTGGTGCTACTAAGGCGCAGATCCTCTGTGACATGGTGGACCAGCACATCGTTGTACATGGTTCGGGCAATGGTGCTGAAAGCATCGAACCTAACCAAAGCTATTACTTGTCACGTAGTGGTGCCCCCGTTGTGGTAGTAACACACTCTAACAAGTCTGATGGCACAGGCATGGTAGTTGAAGGTGGTTTCCAACGTGATGTAAACAACGATAGATACCCCAACAACAACTTCTCTTGCAGTGTAATAAAGGGATTTGATCAGTCACGCGCTTCTATTGGTTATGGTAACGGTCACACTTACTTCCTCGACCGTCCTATGCAGCCTACTATCAACAATGTATTCACAGTGTTGAAGGATTTGGCTGAAAAGAACGCTGAGTATAGCAAGTTCTTCGAACTTTGTTCTTCGTTTGAATATGGTATGAACGAAGATGAGTTGAAGGCTGCTTTCTTTGAGAATGCTGGTTTGACTGACAATCAGTGGACTACTGAGAAACAGAAATATGCCATCTTTGCCATGAATGGTAGTGGTGTGGGAGCACGTCTGACTGCTGTCAACACCAGCTTGGTACGTTTCTTCAACAACTATCGTTATACTATCTTCGTGCCGACAAACGATGCTATTACTCAAGCTGAAAGTCTTGGCTTGCCTACCATTGAATCTATCAAGGCGTATGTAAAGGATAACTATACCGATAATAATAAGACTTGGAAGGAAGGCACTCAGGATAAGGCAAAGGCAATGATTACTTGCTTGGTTGACTTCTTGAAGTATCACTTCTGCGACCAATCTTATTTTGTTGATGGTTACAGCGACAATGATTACAACTTCAGCCAGTCTGCATGTAGCGATAGCAAGACTAATACATTTATTCCTGTTGCAGTACGTCATAAAGTTGGCGGACTCCAAGTATTTGATGCCCGCTCAATGACTAATAATGCTGGCGTGAACACTGGTGATATAATTGAAGGCCATGCTCAAGCATTTAATGTGTCAACCGAGGAGGGCAAACACAACTTGTTCGCTCGCGACTATGAATTGAATGACGAAGCTACCAAAGCACGTAGCATTAAATCGTCTTCTTACGCTGTTTTGCATGGTCTGAAAGGTCAAGATTTCTTACTTTTTAAGACGCTGACAGGTGGTCGCTTCGACAAGGATTGGGCTACTCCTGCTGCGGCAAGAGCATTTGTTAAGAAGTTCGGACTCAAGAAATAAATACCAATATTATGAATAACATAAAGTTCCTATTAACGCTGGCCTTGTGCTTCTTTTGTGCTTTAGCCGCTAACGCACAGAAGCGCATCTCGGGTCGTGTGTGGAGTAAAGCCGACGGCCCCATTGTAATGGCGTATGTAGTTGAGCAGGACAAAAATAACCGTAACGTTACCGCAGCGCAAACTGATGCCAATGGTAACTTCTCTATGGTTGTAAAGAATCCAGCCAACCGTCTGCGCGTTTCTTACATTGGCTACCAGACGAAGATTCTTCCTATTGGTGCCAATGCGCGATTTAACATCGAACTCATTGATAAGAATACGTTCAAATCTGCCGAGGTTACCACAACGCGTAAAACACGCTCTAATGGTCTCGTCATTCCTGAACGCGAAATTTCTACCGCTCAGCAAACGCTTGATATGGACCAGATGGCTGGCCTCTCGTTCGAGACAGCTGCCGACGCCCTTCAGGGTGAGATTGCCGGTCTTGACATCGTGTCAAACTCTGGTAACCTCGGTTCGGGTTCAAGCATGCGTCTGCGTGGTGTAACTTCTATCAATGGTAACCAAAACCCCTTGATTGTTGTCGATGGTTATATCCTTGAGGATTATGACAACAGTTCTCTCGAACTCGACAATATGGACAACCAAGAGCAGTTTGCCACACTCTTGCAGGTGGCTCCTGAGGATATTGCAAGCATCAAGGTGCTGAAGGATGCCTCGGCTACTGCTATTTGGGGTGCTCGTGGTTCGAATGGTGTAATCGAAATCAGCACACGTCGTGGTGCTCGTGGTAAGACCAAAGTAAACTTCAACTATCGTTTCTCTGGTTCATGGCAGCCTTCAGGCATGAAAATGCTTGATGGTGACGGCTATACCATGATGTTGAAGGAGGCTTACCACAACCCACGTATGCTTACCGAGGAGCAGTCAAGTATTGCCGAAATCATGTACTTGACAAGCCACCCGTCTTATTATGGTAACTATAATAAGAACACTGATTGGATTAAGGAAGTAACACAGTTCGGTCAGACTCATCAATATGGTGTGTCTGTATCAGGTGGTGGTGAAAAGGCCGTATTCCGTGTGTCTGGTACTTACGACCACGAAACAGGTACCATCATCAAGCAGTCTCTTAACCGTTTGACTACGTTGATGAACTTGGACTACTGGGTTTCTGACCGTATCAAGTTCTCTTCAACTTTCTCTTTGACTTATACCAAGAATAATAAGAACTATGATAGCGGCATCTTGGGACGTGCATATAAGGCCATGCCTAATATGTCTATCAACCGCTACGAATATCGCGAAACTGCTGATGGCGTGGGTGAATACTTCGACACTGGCGAATATTTCATCATGCCGCCGCGTGCCTCTTCTTCTGGCTTGGTAGGTGCTAATAGCGGTCGTACTTCTTATTATCTTAACGACATGATCACCAATGGTAACCCCGTGGCCATTGCCAATTTGGCTTGGCAGCACGAGTCTACCTATACCATCAAACCGCAGTTCAACATCGAGTACAAGTTGTTGGGCAAGAGCGATGATGAAACGGAGCTCAACTACCGTGGTGATGTTTACATGAACGCTTACACTTATTCTTCTCAGTCTTACTATCCTGGTTCGCTCACTTCTGATACTTGGAGTGATGGTATTTACAAGACAAGTAATGGTGAGAATAAGAACCTTGAGTTCACAACCCGCCACCAGTTGACTTTCCACCCGCACTTTGCAAATACTGACCACCAGTTGCAGGTTCTCGGCCGTTTCGAAATTACTTCGACTAACAGCACTTCGCAGAGCCACTCAACTACTGGTGTGACTGGTGGTATCACCGACCCGACCGTAAATGGTTACCTCACTGGTTCAAGCTCGGGCACTGGCAAGAGCCACCGTGCAGCCGGTACTGGTTCTATCCACTACGCTTTCGGTTCTAAGTACATCTTCGACTTCACGCTTCGTGCCGATGGTAGCACACGCTTTGGTTCGGGCAACAAGTGGGGCTTCTTCCCCGGTGTGTCTGGTCGTTGGAACATTTCTGATGAAAAGTTCTTCAAGCCTCTGCGCGGTGTCATCAGTATGTTGGCATTCTCTCCAGGTTGGGGTATGACAGGTCTTGCTCCAGGTAGCGAGGGCTTGATGTACAACAAGTACAACCGTAGCGGTGTATCATACAATGGTACGCAGGTAATGTATCCTGAAAACTTGAAGCTTACCGAAATCCGTTGGGAGAAGACTAAGTCTTGGAACATTGGTGTGAACTTGAACCTCTTTGAGGACCTTATCAGGTTCGACTTGAATGTGTACAACAAAAAGACTTCTGACTTGTTGAACTCTAACGTGCGTATCCCTTCTACTACCGGTTTCGCAAGATTGGCTTGGGCCAACGTCGGCGATATGGAGAACAAGGGTTGGGAACTTTATGTTTCAACGCGCGACCTCTTCAAGGTGGGTAAGTTCAGCATGAACTTCCGTGCCAACATCTCTCAGAACTTGAACACTATCACCAATATGGACGCTTCGGTATTGGCTTCGTATAATACTGATATCCAATACCATAATGGTGAGGTGCTCAGCCGTGTGCAGATTGGTAACGCTTTGGGTGGTATCTATGGTTTCAAGTTCAAAGGCGTTTATGCTTACGACTACGACCACAATGGTTACTTCCAGCCCATCAATGGGCAGGAGAACCCGAAGAACAACTGGACTGACGAATATGGTAACCCGAACACGGCTGCCGGCAACATTCGTCCCGACTTGTGGGTAAGCGACAAGAGCTCTGCACGTCCTGAATTGGCAAAGTCTACACCTATCGTGTTCGACGCCAATGGCAATGTTGTTTACGACAAGAACGGTAACCCGCTCCCCATGTACTTTAACTATGGTGGCAAGAACTACCAGTTTGATGGTGGTGATGCTATCTACGAGGATATCAACCATGATGGTAATATCGACGAACTCGATATTGTATACTTGGGTACTTCTAATCCTAAGCTCAATGGTGGTTTCGGTGTGAACTTTAAGTATGGACGTTGGGAATTGAAGACTTCTTTCAACTTCCGTATGGGTAACAAGATCATCAACCTTGCTCGCTTGAATGCCGAAAGCATGACAAGCAACATGAACCAGTGTGCTTCGGTTAACCACCGCTGGCGCAAGAATGGTCAGTACACCACTATTCCTCACGCCATGAGTGCGAATGTTAAGACCACTTACAACTCATTGGTGAGCGACCGTTATGTAGAACCCGGCGACTTCCTCCGCTTCCAGTACTTCCAGCTTTCTTATAGCGTGGCTCCTGAAAAGTTGAAGAAGATCGGTTTGAACACATTGCGTATCAGTGCTTCAGGTAATAACTTGATTTTCTGGACTAAGTATTCAGGCGTTGACCCTGAACACTCTGCAGGCGGTTATTCTCCTTGTACTGACTCTTCGCAGACTCCGCGTTCTCGTTCATTCACATTTAGTTTGAACTTTGGTTTCTAAAAAGTGTATGGATAGTGAAGGCTTCTTGCCATAATGCCTCAGGCATGGCAGGCAGTGCTTCACTATCCACCACCGAAACAAATTCATTATCATGAATAGTAAGAAAATATATACAAAACTCCTGCTTGCTGGCAGCTTGATCCTCATGGGCGGCGCAATGACTTCGTGCGACGACTATCTGACATTGCTCCCAACTGACCAGTTGCCTGAAGAGAACTTCTGGCAGGATAAGTCTGACCTTGATGGTGTGCGCGCTGGTGCATACAGTCAGTTGGCTAAGGCATCTCAGACAGAGAAAATATTGCAATGGGGTGAGTTGCGTTCAGACAATTTGTCTTTGAACAATGTGTCGAACACAGCTGTCGACAACTTGCAGAATGCTGTGTTGCAGCCGAGTGAGGGCATGTTCGATTGGTCTGGCTTCTACACAGGCATCAACTATTGCAACCTCGTATTGGAAAAGGGTTTGGACATGACCGTTCCTGGCAAGGAGGTTGACCCCAGCTTTACGCGTGCCGACTACCGCTCATACCGTGCTGAAATGTTGGCTTTGCGTTCACTCTATTACTTCTACTTGGTAAGGTCGTTCCGCGATGTGCCTTATGTCACAAAGTCTGTACGTACCGATGCCGAGGCAAGAGCAAGCAAGTCTGCTGCCGTGCCTGGTGTGGCTATCTTGGGTGAGTGCATCGACTCGCTCGAGGCTAACGTTAATTATGCTGCAAAGAACCTTGGTTCGGACGCTGACAACTGTGGTCGCTTTACCAAGAAGGGTATCAAGGCGCTGCTTGCCGATATGTGCCTGTGGCGTGCTTGCATGCTCAAGGATTATGTGAGCAAGGAAAACACTGCACAAATCAATATGGACGACATTGCCGTGACCGACGAGAATGGCAATGTAACTGGTTATACCACAAAGGATGGCAAGACCATAAACAACGCTTTGTGTAATGACCTGGCCAAGGCTTACTTGGAAAAGGCCAAAACGTATTCACAGGAAGTTATCGACCTCTTGTACGAAAAGTATTGGGAAGAGTTGCAGAAGAATTTGACTTCGGCTACTGCCGAGCAGAAGACGCAACCTTATCCCATGTACTTGAACGAGCGCAAGATTACCAATGGTATAACTGATAATTCGTACATTAACATTTTCGGTTGGCAAAATTCGCTCGAAAGTGTTTTCGAACTGCAATATGATGGTACTACCATGACCAATGGTACTGTCAATAACTATTTGTCTACCTATTCAAACAACACCTTTACCCCGGGTACTATGGTGTTGTCTAACAACTTGCTCTCTTCTGTTACATCGGTTGATCCCGAAATAGGTTTTGGTAAGTCTGACCTCCGTTTGTTGGAAACTTGCTATTATCCTTACACCGGAACAGAAAAGCCTGTTTCAAAGTTTGTAACCCAGAGCTTCTCGGTAACAAACTCTGAGGATATGTCGCAACTCAACTCATTCTCGTACATCTCAGGTCGTACAAGTTCTTCAAACAATGCACACTGGCCAGTTTACCGCCTTACAGATGTGATGCTGATTAAGGCAGAGGCTATTGCACGTTTGGGCTTGATGTCTGGTTCTATCAGTGAGGCAGACTTGAAGGAGGGTTATAAGTTGATTAACGAGATATTCAAGCGTAACAACCCAGCTTTGGTTACACCTGCTGAAGCGCAGGCTGATGCCAACAAGTTGTCAAACAATTTGTACAGCGACCGTCTGAATGAAAACTACAATGTGACTGGCAAATCTGCTACCACGCTTCTGTCTAATGTATACCGTGAGCGCCAGCGTGAATTCGTTGCTGAAGGCAAGCGTTGGTACGACATCGTGCGTCAGGCTGAATTCTCGTATGTAGCAAACCAAAAGAGCACCTCTTCCGCTCTGGCATTCGGTAGCTTCAAGCAGCAGGTTACTAACCGTTTGTCAAAACTCTACAGCCTCTACAATCCGATTTACAGTGAGGAACTCAAGGTGAACGGTAAGGGACAGGCTGATGGTGGCAAGCTTGTGCAGAACCCGATTTGGGATCGTTACACTAAAAAATAAGTACTACTATGAATACTTATATGTTTAATAGTCGTCGTTTGGTGGCTTGCATCTCGTTGCTGGCGCTCCTTGTTGCTCCCTTCACTTTTGTAGGGTGTAAGGAGGAGATCAGTGCTGATGCCTATGCCATCAAAACGAAGAAGACACTGGACGATTATTTGTCTGAACGTCCTGACCTGTCGAGCATTCGCGCCATATTTGCTGATGCAAAGTTGGGCGTTTCCGACAATGCGTCTTCTATAGAAAGTGTACTGTCTGCACGTGGTAATTACACCGTGTTTGCGCCCAATAATGATGCCGTAGCAAAGTATGTGTCTTTGCTTACTAATGGCGAGAGCAGCGATTACAATGTGCTGACACATGAGCAAAAGACAGCTGTCGCTTTGAACTGTATCATCGATAATGGTTCAAACTCGGCATACGAGTTGGCAGACTTTCCAAGCGATGGTATGTTTGCCACGACTAACTTGCGTGAGCGTCGTATCTCTTGCAAGCAGTTGACCTCAGGCGAATATCAGCTTAATGATACCGCAACGGTTATTGAGTCAAACTTGGAGGCTTCAAATGGTATGCTTCACTTGATTAACAATGTGATCGTGCCTTCTGACAAGTCTGTAGTCAATCTGATCTCTGCCGCTCCCAATATGCGTATTATCAGCAAGTTGCTCGAAGTTACTGGCTATGCCGACCAACTCGGGCTTCAAACCAAAGAGGAAGAAGCTTATGAAAAGGAGCACCTCTCTCATGCTGGTGAAAAGCGCACACTCGAAAATGCGGGTAGCGACTACACTTACCAAAGCAAGAGATTGATTGGTTATACCGCTTTTGTCGAAACCGACGACGTGTTTGCTTCAGATTGGGGCATAACAAAGCCCGATAACAACAATCCCGAACAGGTTGACGAGAACGGTTGCATTACCGATGCATTCTGGAACAGCACAATCCTTCCGCAGCTCAAGGCTAAGTGTGAGGCCATTTATGGCACGGCTGATGCTGATGATCTCAAGAAGGAGGGCAATGCCTTGAACAAGTTCATGGCTTATCACCTGCTTGATGGTAAAATTGTGCTCGAGGACCGTTCTGCCGTACACCATTGGAACGAGTACGACTACGAGTGTGGTGAGAGCTACACTGTAAAGTCTTCGACAAAATATATGGTTGATGTGTGGGATTACTACACCACAAAATCTGGCGCATTGCTCAAAATTACCCAAACTCCGGGTAAGGGCAAGGGCGACAATATTGGCGAGCCCAAGTATTATATCAACCGTGTGTGCAAGTACAACACGTTGTGGGACGGTTCACCTATCCTTGGCGACTATCAGGAAATCGATGGTAGCGTGCGCACAGGTGAGGGCTTGAACGTGGCACCCAGTAACAAGAACCGTGTCGAAAGCAACGGTAAGGAAACCATTTATGAAAACGATGGTGCCAATGGCTATTATTTCCCCATCGACCACGTACTTGTAAATGGTGATGCTACAAAGAATGCTTTGAGCTCTGAGCGTATGCGTATCGACTTCACCACATTCTTCCCCGAGATGCTTTCAAATGACATCAGAGGCTCAAAGCCCGCTTTCTTCCCGAGAGGATATTTCTCTGGCATTTCAAACGAAAGCGTTGGTACCGAGCTCTTCTATTTGCAAGAAGGCTTCTGCGGTAAAGGTTTTGACTGGAGAGACTATCAAGGCGATGAGTTTATTGCAACAGGCCTGTACGACTTGACAATTAAGTTGCCTCGCGTGCCTAAAGATGGTATGTACGAATTGCGTTTGGCAAGTTCAAACAACAACCTCCGTGGCATGGTGCAAATTTATCTGGGTGAATCGCCTAACAGCATGAATCCTGTTGGTCTTCCAATCGACCAGCGTGAAACGGTTTCCATGATTCCCGGTAACCCGTGGGTTGATGACAAGGAGTCAGACTACGACGAGCAAACTTGTCGCGAGAATGACCGCAACTTGCGTAACCAAGGTTACATGAAGGCACCGCAATACTTCCACGCAGGTGGTAAGAGCAAAGCAACGCCGGCACGTAATATCGGTGGTTCGAGCTGCGCTTTGCGCCGTATTTTGACCGCAGACTATTTCAGGGCCAACCAAACTTACTATCTGCGTTTCAAGTCAGCCATACCTGACTATTCAAAGTCGCAGTTGTTCCTTGATTACATAGAGTTCGTACCTTCAAGCGTATACAATGGCTCTGAGCCTGAGGACGTTTGGTAACGCATAACACCACAACAATTCCTATCATGAAACTAAATAAAGTAAAAAAGGTCATGGGCGGCACGTTGGGAGCAGCATTGCTCCTGGCTTTCCCCGCATGTTCAGATGACCATTACGATATCTTGACGGGTGCCGAAGGTTCAAACAAAACTATTTGGCAGAACATCGAGAGTCACCCTGAGGAGTTAGACTCACTTGGTATGATCCTTAAGCAGGTCAGAGTCTACACTAAGGAGGAAGACACCAAGCGTACAATGACCTATGCCGAATTGCTCAACCAGGCACAGTCATTCACGTTCTGGGCTCCCCGCAATGGTACATACAATGCCAAGCAGTATCTTGACCAGATCGAAGAGATCAAAGCATTGCGTGAGGCTGGTCAGACAGAAAAGGCCGACCGTATGGAGTATAACATCGGTTTGCAGTTCGCACAAAACCACATGGCCCGCTTCAACTACGAGGCTGAACAGTCACAGCAGAACGTGCGTCTTTTCAATGGCAAGCTGTGCTCATACAATGCAGGAGAGGGCGTGTTCAATGCTGTAAAGCTTGATGCCACTATGCCTACTATCCCGTCGTCAAATGGTATGTTGCATGTACTCGACGGCAAGGCAACCTTCGCTTACAACATCTATGACTACATGGGTGACAACGAGGACATCTTCCAGAACGTATATGGTACACTGACAGATCCTGAAATCAACAAGCGCACGTTCAACGAAGCAGCCAGCACACCTGGTGGCATGGGCGAGGACGGCAAGATGATCTATGTAGACTCGGTGTTCTATTACAACAACGAGTTGCTCAACTCTTGCGGTGCGCAGATCAAGAATGAGGATAGCTTGTATGTAGCGGTTATTCCTACCGATGCCGCTTGGACTGTGGCAGAACAGAAAACAAAAAAGCTTTTCAACTACAGCACCTACTACAAGTACAACTACAACCCTGTAAACGATGATGTGGAAAAGGCATTTACTGCTGAAAAGACATTCTCGCAGCACGATCGTGACTCATTGGTTGATTACAACACCAAGCGCACGATTATTACGAGCATGTACTTCTCGCCCTCAATCTTTGCACAGTCATTTGTAGAACAGTACAAGAAAAAGGACCGCGAAGAGGCCAAGGAAATGATTGCCAATTATGCAATGTATGCCGATTCGTTGATTTCGACAAACAACAGTACGTTCTACAACCCCGTCAAGGGCCAGTTGAACCCGCTCTTCGGCGATGGTCACTATGTTAAGGCGTCAAATGGTGTTATATTCCCCATCACTGAGTATAAGGCCGATCCTGCCAACACCATCATGCAGAAAAGCTCTATCGACATGCTTTACGACTCAAATGTCGGTTTCTATTCAGTATCAGGTAGCATGGGTAAGGGCACTTACACCTACTTGGTAGAGGGCGATAACTGGAATAAGGATATTGACATCTCATCACTTGAAACAAAGGGCTATCGCTACTTCTCTGTACCAGCCCGTCAGACAAGTGCAATGAAGGTGTTCTTCCCGCTTCAATCGCTCATGAGTGGCAAGTACCGCATTCGCATCATGCTCCTGCCTAACCGCGTAGACCTCAACCACCGTTACTTGAAAGAAAACAAGGAAACTAACGAGCAAGAGGAAATTATGCAAAACACCAAGTTCTTTGCTGCCGTTTACGATGACGAAGGTAATCAAATCGGTGAGCAAAGTCCTGATATAACTGTAGATGATAATGAGGTTAAGACATACACTTTGTTCGAGTCAGTCGAAATACCCAAGTGCTATTACAACTTGCCTTCAGGTGTCAACAAGTGCTACCCGCTGTTGAAGCTCGAAATTCCTGGCAAGTTAAAGCCTTATCGTCCTTATCTTAAAACGCAGCCTTCAGGTTTGAGCGTCGTCAAAATATTTGTTGAACCCGTTGGTGAATAAGCATCAAGTTTTAAGCATTTGTTTCGCCTGCCATTGTGCAGTGCGAACAATGCTTGAGCCTTATTTCAACCTTAATATTGCAAATAATGAACAACAATAAGAAAATACACTTGATGCAGGGTACCCTGAGAGCAGGAGTATGTATGTTCATGCTTTCAGGTGCATGCGTGCTTTCAGCCCAGACCCCTCAAGATGGTGACAACGTTGCAGCCCATTCTGCCCCAACGGCACCGGCTGCAAAGAAAAAGGCACCCAAATATCAGATGAAGGAGGTTACCGGATACGTGTTTGATGGTGCCACCCGCAAGCCTGTTGTAGGTGCAAGTGTTCAGTCGTTGAGCAACAGCTACTACAGCGCCATGACCGATGAGAATGGTAAGTACACCATTCGTGTGCCGGAGTTTGTAGACGTGTTGTATGTCTCTGCCAAGGACACCAACTACAATCCTGCCCAGTTGGCCATCAAGGGTGCCACAGGTCAGGACGTGTTCCTCACCAGCGGCATGAACGCAGACTTCTTTGCCAATGGCACCAAGCTGAACAATAATCAGAAGATGATGGTTGACGAGCCCAACTCACTTACCATCGAGAACGAGATGGAGAAGGGGTTGGCTGGTAGCTTGCGTGTCATCAATCGTGGTGGTATGCCCGCTCAGGGTGCAGCCATGTTTATCAATGGTTTGAACTCACTCAACAGCAATGCACAGCCTCTTGTCATTGTTGATGGTGTAATGCTCGATATGCAGTACGACCGCAGCTCTTTGCACCAGGGCTTTGTCAACAACGTGTTCAACATCATCGACCCCGATGACATTGAAAGCGTAGAAGTTGTCAAGAACGGTACTGCCCGTTATGGTGCAAAAGGCGCCAATGGCGTATTGCTCATCAACACCCGTCGTGGCAAGAGCATGGTAACACGCATCAACTTCCGTGCCTATGCAGGTTTTGAAACTTCGCCTGAGCAGATGAAGGTGATGAATGCCAGCCAGTATCGCAACTACATCAGCGAATTGATTGGTACCCAGCCCAACAACGACGTTGTCAGCAGCACCAAGACTACACCGTTCCTCAACGAGGATCCCAACTACTTCTACTACAAGCTCTATCACAACGAGACAGACTGGCAGAAGGACCTCTATCACAACACATTCACGCAGAACTATAAGGTGAGCGTTGATGGTGGTGATGATGTGGCATTGTATCACCTCTCTTTGGGTTATGCCCAGAGCGATGCCACTGCCAAGGATAACGACTTCAACCGCTTGAGCATTCGTTTCAACACCGACGTAAACATGTTCAAGGACTTTGTTACAGGTTTGGACTTCGCTTATTCGCGTAATGCCTATAACCTTCGCGACAATGGTTGGGCCGAGAGCTATGCCACACGCAACATCACTTCGCCCAATGTGTTGGGCATGATACAGACACCGTTCATCAGTCCGTATGCCTACTATGTACACTCTACGGGCAACAATCTCGAACTGGTACACTCTAACACCGTATATTCAGGCAAGATCTATAGCGACAACAACAACCCCTATATGTTTGGCAGCAGCTACGGCTATACGGGCTTGATCAACCCCTATTGGATTTTGCAGAATGGTGATGGTGACAACAAGAACTTCCAGGAACAGACACAGTTCAATCTCAATGTATCTCCGAGCTACAAGATTAACCGTTTCCTCACCATCAAGGACCGTTTCAGCTATATCCTCAATCGCAGCAACGAAAAGTACTACTTGCCTAAGTATGGTACACCTCCCAAGAACGTTGAAGGACTTGGCGATGTAACAAGTATCGTAAGTACACAGTTTGCCAAGGAAACCACCCTTTACAACGACTTCTGTGTTGATTGGCACCGTGCCTTTGGCGCCCACGACGTACAGGTGTATGGCGGTTTCCGCATGAACTCTTACTCATACAATGCGAGCAACATCACTGGTTACAACAACGACCAGGATAAGATGCCTAACATGGCCTACTCATTGCAGTACAAGAGCTACGGTGGTGCAAACGACAAGTGGACCAACTTGGCATATTACCTCAACGCAGGCTACAACTACAAGAACAAGTACTTCCTTACAGGTACCATGTCAATGGAAGCCTCTTCGCGTTTTGGTAAGAAGGCCGAACAAGGCATCAAGCTCTGTGGTGTTACTTGGGGTCTCTTCCCCTCATTGCAGGCTGCATGGGTTATGTCGTCTGAAAAGTGGTTCAATGTCAAGGGCATCGATTATTTGAAGCTCACCGGTGGTTATGAAATCAGCGGTAATGACAACATCGACTACTATGCCACACGTACATACTTTGCCAACACCCAGTTCCTTGACAAAGCAACGGCACTTGTACTCGAAAACATTCAGAACCCCAAGTTGCAGTGGGAAACAACCAAGCGTTACAACATCGGTTTGCAGGCAAGCGCCCTCAACAATCGCTTGAACTTCGCCATCGAATACTTCCATAGCAACACCGACCACTTGCTCACCCGCAAGGCAGTGAGCGATATCACGGGTTTGGCCACCATGTGGTCTAACGACGGTTCTTTGCGCAACAGTGGTGTCGACTTCAACGTCAATGCCATGCTCGTGCAGCGCAAGGATTGGCGTTGGCAGGCAGGCTTCTCAATCGGCCATTACAAGAATGAGATCACGGCTCTGCCTTCAACCTCGCTCAACACCATTCGCACATACGCCCTTGACGAATACGGCAACCGTATAGCTGAAACTGAAAAGCAGATACATGGTTACACCTCATCAGTGTATGGCACCAACAACATACTTACGGCTGTAGGTCAGGCTGCAGGTGTATTCTATGGTTACAAAACAGCAGGTGTGTTCTCATCAGACGCCGAGGCACGTGCAGCTGGCAAGGACGGCAATTACCTCCGCTATCCGACAGGTTTGGCCGAACAGCCCTCGCGCGACTTCAAGGCAGGTGATGTACACTTTGTAGACCAGAACGGTGATGGTTGGATCAACGAGGCTGATATGGTAGTCATCGGCGACCCCAATCCCGATATCTATGGTAACATCTACACCTCACTCAGCTGGAAGGGCCTGAAGCTCGATGTCAACTTCAAGTACTCTTTGGGCAACGACGTGTTCAACTACCAGCGTTCGCAGTTGGAGGCACTCAACAACAACTGGAATCAAACAACTGCTGCTGTTAACCGTTGGCGCTACGAGGGACAAAAGACCGACATACCCCGTGCAATGGATCCTACCAGCACACAGTGGGTAAACAACGAGCGTTTCTCAGACCGTTGGATTGAAGATGGTTCATACCTCAAGCTTAAGAATATCCGCCTTACTTACAATGTGCCTGTAAACCTCAGTTGGCTGCTTGGCCTCTCAGTATGGGGCGAGTGCAACAATGTGTTTACCATTTCCAAGTACACAGGCAACGACCCCGAGTTCTCGGCAGGCAACGGCGTGCTCTATCAGGGCATCGATGCAGGCTACCTCACCCAGGGCCGCAACTTCAATCTTGGTGTAACCATCAACCTCTAACAGAAAAGGGTAGGGAGTGGGGAGTTCAGAAGTTGGTTTCTGACTTCTCAACTCTCACCTCTCAACTCTCAATACAATACAGCAATGAAACACAAATCGATTTTAAGTCTTCTCATCTTCCTCATGGGATTTGGTGCTGTCACCACATCTTGCGAAGATATGTTGACCCCCGATATGAATCGTTACGCTGAAAACTTTAGTGGAAAGGATACCATCTACTTCTACACAGGTATTTTGCGTAACGTTCAGGACATGGTTGAGCAGAACCAACTCTTGGGTGACCTGCGCAGTGATTTGGTAGCCCCAACAGCTTATGTGAGCGACTCCGTTTCGGGCATTATCAATTACGACCGCACCAATGCCAATGCCAATCGTGACGGCGACAATGGCTTGCTCAATCGTTCTGCCTACTACAAGGTAATCAACCAGTGCAACTTCTACCTTGCCAAGGTTGACACCAGTGCAGTAAAGAACAACATTTACTACATGAAGCGTGAGTATGCACAGGTTGTTGACATTCGTGCTTGGGCTTACATTCAGTTAGTACAGACTTACGGCCGTGTACCTTTCATCACCAAGCCTGTTGACAATGCCGACACCGGTTGGGAAACCAAGCCCGAGGGCGATATCTGGGCAACAGCCGACAACTTGGTCGACCTGTTGAAGGGCGACCTCGAGCGTGCCAATGCCATAGAGCACACTTTAGGCTATCCGCAGTATGGTGAGTTTGCTACAGGTAATGACAACTTCAAGGTAAACAGCTCATATTTGCGCTTCTATTCCGACATACTCCTTGGCGACCTCTACCTTTACCGTGGTGCCTCAAAGCAAGATTATGTTGAAGCAGCTAAGAATTATTACTACTTCCTGAAGGAGCAGTCACGCAAGGGCGTAGGTGTATCAGGCTCTTATGCCACATTCGGCAAGAACATCAACACCAATGGCTCATATAGTTATTCGCCCAACATCAACTCATGGGTGTCACGCGGCCTTGCAGCCACATCGCTCAATGCCGAGAATGTCACTTTGTTGCCTTCAGCTGCCAACAGCACCTTTGGTCGCGTTTTGACCAAGGTGGCACAAATCTATGGCTTCGATTCTAACTCAACCAACAGCACCTCGTCAAGTGGTTCTACATCAGGTAGTGTTTCACTCAGCGTAAACTATAAGTCACGTCAGGTAGAGCCTTCAAATGCGTATCTCAACCTCTGTAAGGCTCAGAACTACTCTGTAACCACTTCAGATAACACCACAGGTGCTCCTACCAGCGTAGAGTATTACACTGGCGCAGGTGATGCACGTTTGGCTGCTACAGCTCCTATCTTCGAAACCAAAGAGGGAGGCCGCAACCGTTACATTGTAAAGGAGGCTCCTGTCACCTATGTCAATGCCAGCAGCACAGCAGGTGGTTACGACTTCAGACACTACAAGTCAATCTATCGTCTGAAGCAAATTTACTTGCGTTACGCCGAGGCCATCAACCGTGCCGGCTACCCGCGTTTGGCTTACGCCGTGCTCAATACTGGTCTGACTAAAAATACCGTTCCCGAATTGGGCGACTCAATCGCTTACGACGACGCTGCACATACAAAGCAACTCGTTTATTACTTGGATAGTACCAAGACCACGACTCCCTATCATGCCGCATTCTTCGTCGGTGTTGATGAGTTGCGCCGTGCACAGGCTGAGCCCGAGTACGCCAAGTTCCTCGACTTCACCTCAAACAACTGGTCAAACGTAGGTATTCATGAGATGGGTACAGGTGTAACCTCGTCAATGGACAGCCTCAATAGCTTTGCATTGGCTGTACATGGCAATATTGCCAAAGGCGGAAAGATCAAGGGTCGTATATTGCAGGAAAAAGAGCGTTGTGCAGCGCTTGCCGAGACCAATGTGCAGAGCATCAAGCGCCGTGTACGTTTGCCTTGGAACGATGTTGTAACACCTGAAGAAGGTGGTGGTACTACCACACCAAGCCTCGAGGAGCAGCGCAAGGACTATGAAACGCTTGATCCGGTTGAGCCGCTTGCCGCAGACCCTGCCGAAATCAATGCTGTTGAAACGTTGATTGCTGACGAATATGCACTCGAAACGGCTTATGAGGGTACACGTATGTTCGACCTCATTCGTATTGCCCGTCACATGAACCTTGACAGCAACACTGCTGCCGATTATGGTACAAAGTGGTTGGCATGGAAGATTGCCCGTCGTAACTTTGATGGTGCACCTTACGAGACACCTGCCACTTACGATGGCTTACTCTTCGGCAAATTGCTCGTTGAGGACAACTGGTATATCATCAGTCCTGTTTATAACAAGTAATTACGTGGGCGTGGCAGATAATCCCGCCCATACGGAATACATTTAATAAGGATTCGAAGTTTAGTCAAACAAACTTCGAATCCTTTTTGTGTAATACGTATAACCCTCCAATGCTTCTCAGCATAGTATATTCACCCGTATTGCTGTCCGGCAAAACGTAATCATGCGAAGCCTCAAGCATCAAATGCAAGCACTAATGGGGGCGACGCGTCCCGCGTCGGTTTACTCAGCAGCCTCGTCCCGCGTTCAGTAATTAAGGCAAAGGACTCGCAAATAGGCGT
>ERZ1026892.78-NODE-78-length-44358-cov-37.609936_pt1 | contig 44358 bp, 33 predicted proteins | sample MGYA00380176_ERZ1026892 | MGnify/ENA primary metagenome ERZ1026892 (study PRJEB33269, sample SAMEA4719812) | human gut metagenome | biome: human-associated habitat; feature: organic feature; material: feces | place: Cameroon | collected 2013-10 ... | reverse complement strand
CAGGGTGTCGCTTCGCTTGCCCTGGGCTATGTGCTCCATTGGGCTTTCAGCCCGCACTTGCTAAATCCGAAACTTCAAATTGTTATTGCTGTCCTGTGAAACGTAAACTTGCAAACGGACTCAAGCGCCAAACGCAACCACTAAACGCTATCACTAAACGCTACCTCAAAACGCAAGCACTAATGGGGGCGACGCGTCTCGCGTCGGGAATTAAGGCAAAGGCTCACAGATAGGCATGTAATTAGTGCTGTCTGTGAGCCTTTATTGGGTGTATGAACATGACATTTTCCCGACGCGAGACGCGTCGCCCCCATTAGAGGTAGCGTTTGGTGCTTGCGTCTTGAGGTAGCGTCTTGTGGTAGCGTTTGCTGCTTAAGTCCGTTCGTATATTTACGTTTCACCGAAAAGCACTAATTTATAAAAGATCCAAGATGAAAAAGTGGTACTTGTACCTTCTACCATACTACAAAAACTTTACTTGTTGAGTATCTTGCATCTTACACTAATACGTTGTAACGCGCTGACTATCAACACCTTAATTAGTGTAAGATATTACCAAGTCCACCTACACGCAACCTACACAACCTACATACTGCCACACGGCACGAGCACGGGAGGGCGACATTACGGCATAGGGGGACAGAAAAGTCTGTTGCTCCGACAGATTTTCCTGCGTCCCAGTGGCGTATAACCTACCAAATACGTCCAAACCGAGTGCTCGGCAGCGGGGCGTGATGTGTAAGATGTGTGCAGGGGAGTGTAAGATATTTTGAAATCATCTTACACTCTTGAAACCTCTGTGTATCAACTTGTTACGTGCAAAAAGTGTAAGATGGCAGTAAAAGCACACACATTCATTTATAAGAGGGAAAACGGGGACGGTGCAAATGTTTGTGGCTTATCTGGCATTTGAAACTCTTTTGTTCTTATGTCCTTTTGTTCGTATGTTCCCCCGTTAGCGGCAAATGTCATAACTTAGAACCACCCATTAAATGATTGCGCAATTTGTTTGCTCATTCGCGCCAATTACAGTAATTTTGCCTGCAAATTCAATACATAAAATACACATAACGTATTATGGCAAAGAAAGCACTTCTTATGATTCTTGATGGTTGGGGCATTGGTAAGCACAACCATGGTGATGTTATCTACGAAACTCCCACACCGTTTATGGACCACCTCAACGCTACATACCCCCACTCACAGCTGTTGGCTTGTGGCGAGAATGTAGGTCTGCCCGACGGCCAGATGGGTAACTCAGAGGTGGGTCACCTCAATATCGGTGCCGGCCGCATCGTTTACCAGGATTTGGTAAAGATTAACCGTGCCTGTGCCGATGGCTCAATCATGCAGAACCCCGAGATTGTGTCGGCCTACGAATATGCCAAGAAGAATGGCAAGGGCTTGCACCTCATGGGCTTGACCTCAACCGGCGGCGTGCACTCATCACTCAGCCACCTGTTCAAACTTATTGGCATTGCCAAGGAATATGGCGTGGCAGAGAATACTTACGTTCACTGCTTTATGGACGGTCGTGACACCGACCCGAAGAGCGGCAAGGGCTTTATCAAGGACCTTCAAGGCGTATGCGATGAAAATGGTGCACACATTGCCAGCATCATCGGCCGTTTCTATGCCATGGACCGTGACAAGCGCTGGAACCGTGTAAAGATTGCTTACGACCAGTTGGTTGAAGGCAAGGGTCGCAAGGTGGCCGACATGGTTGAAGGTGTGCAGAGCTGCTACGACTCAGACTCTGAGGAGCACAAGAACACTGACGAGTTTATGGAACCGCTCGTTAACGCCAATGTGGACGGCCGCATCAAAGAGGGCGATGTGGTAATCTTCTTCAACTATCGTAACGACCGTGCCAAGGAACTTACAGTGGTTCTCACACAGCAGGATATGCCTGAGGAGGGTATGCACACCATTCCCGGTCTGCAGTACTATTGCATGACTCCCTACGATGCCTCATTCAAGGGCGTGCACATTCTCTTCCCCAAAGAGAATGTACAGAACACGCTGGGCGAATACATCTCAAAGCAGGGCTTGAAGCAGTTGCATACAGCCGAGACTGAGAAGTATGCACACGTGACATTCTTCTTCAATGGTGGTCGCGAAACTCCCTATGAAGGTGAGGACCGCATTCTGGTGGCTTCGCCCAAGGTGGCTACTTACGACCTCAAGCCCGAGATGTCGGCCTTTGAGGTGAAGGACAAGCTGGTTGCCGCTATCAAGGAGAACAAATACGACTTTATCGTAGTGAACTTTGCCAATGGCGACATGGTAGGTCACACCGGTGTGTACGAAGCTATCGAAAAGGCTGTAAAGGCCGTTGACAGCTGCGTGAAGGACGTGGTGACTGCCGCTAACGAAACTGGCTACGAAACCATCATCATTGCCGACCATGGTAATGCCGACAATGCAGAGAATGCTGATGGTACACCTAACACTGCCCACTCGCTCAACCCCGTGCCTTTCATCTATGTTACAGAGAACAAGCAAGCTAAGGTGAAGGACGGCGTATTGGCCGACGTGGCTCCGTCAATTCTGCATATCATGGGTCTGAAGCAGCCTGCCGAAATGACTGGCAAGGACTTGATTGAGGACTAATATCCTGAACATAAAGCACTTTGTGGGTGTGTAAGCCCGCATCAACAGGCGAGGCATTCACTCTCGACGAACCATATTATTAACTGGGTTATCAGCAGGTAATATGGCATTTGCCGGGCGTGAGTGCCTCGCTTTTTGGTGGTGCTTATGCGGGTGGCAAGGCGTCTGTAAAGGCCCGTAATGCCCCGTAATGCAGCCACGTTTTTATTTTTTTATTACACCAAACACGTAATGCAATCACAGATATGTTTAACTTTGCATAATTTCTATTCAACTTTCAGATTTGGCAAGTACGGGCTGAACTGTCGTGCAAGGCGAATGCGATAAAATTGAGATCGTTTTTGGGAATTCTATTCGTTGTTGTTGCTATTCGGTGAAAAGTAAACATGCGAACGGACTCAAGCACAAAACGCTACCTCTAATGGGGGCGACGCGTCTCGCGTCGGGAAAAGATGCAGCTATTATTTAGTAGAGGTTCGTATTTCCCTCCTTCCTCTATTCCGACGCGGGACGCATCGCCCCCATTAGTGCTTGCGTTTTTTACAGCGCTTTTCAGGCAACTTAAAATGCCTCACATTGGGCCTTTAGCCCGTCCTGGCTAAGTCCGAAACTTCAATAAAATAATATAGAGCACCTGCTTGGCATAATATGGAACAATCTAAAACAAATCAATTCAATGTGTTGGCAGAAAAGCCGGTAGGTTCGCTGCTCATGCAATACGCCATACCAGCTATTGTGGCCATGGCCGCATCGTCGGTGTATAACATCATCGACGGCATTTTTATTGGTCAGGGCGTGGGGGCAGAGGCTATCATGGGACTGGCCCTTACCGGTCCGCTCATGTCGCTTACTGCTGCTTTTGGCGCCATGGTGGGCGTGGGTGCTGCCACATTGATGAGTGTGAAACTCGGACAAAAGGATTATGGCACGGCACAAAAGATATTGGGCAATGTGGTCATTATGAACCTCACCCTCGGCATTGTGCTCGGTTTGCTGCTGCTCGTGTTTATCAACCCCATTCTACGTTTTTTCGGTGCCAGCGATGTCACGTTGCCATACGCTCGCAACTTTATGTCAATCATACTCGTGGGCAACGTGGTTACACACATGTACCTTGGCCTTAATGCTTTGCTGCGTTCAACCAACCGGCCGCAAAAGGCCATGTGTGCTACCATTGGCACCGTTGTGCTCAACTGCATTCTGGCCCCGATATTCATATTTGTGCTGGGGTGGGGCATACGTGGCGCAGCCACTGCCACTATTATGGCACAGATGATTATGCTGACGTGGCAGTTGCGGTTGTTCTCAAACAAGGACGAACTGATTCACTTGAGCCGCAGCATAATCAAGCTCGATGTAAAGATAGTGAAGGAATCGCTCCTTGTGGGACTTCCCCAGTTCCTTATCAACCTGTGTGCCTGCCTTGTGGCCGCCATGATGACACGCAGTCTGACCACTTATGGCGGCGATATGGCCGTAGGTGCTTTTGGCATCTGCAACCGGTTCATACTCTTTATCGTGATGGTGGTAATAGGCCTCAACCAGGGCATGCAGCCAATAGCCGGTTACAACTTTGGCGCACGCCGCTATGACCGTGTGCTCGGTGTGCTGAACAAGGCCCTCATATTTGGGTCAGTCATTACGCTGACGGGCTTTGTCATTGGCGTGTTCTTCCCCACACCATTTGTCAGCGTCTTTGCCAAAGACTCTCCCCAGCTCATCAAACTGTCGGCCCATGCACTGAGTTGTATGGTTATGATGTTCCCCATAGTGGGCATTCAGATTGTGTCGACCGCCTTCTTCCAAAGCATTGGTTATGCGCCTAAGAGCATCTTTCTGTCGCTCACGCGCCAACTCATATTCCTTGTACCTGCCATATTTATCCTGCCCCACCTGTATGCCGACCCGCTCGAGGGCCTGTGGCACGCCGCTCCTGTGGCTGATGGTCTGGCCTCAGTGTTGGCCATCACATTGTTGGTGCTGCAGGTAAAGAAGTTCAAAAAGCAGATGCAAGCTCCTGTCGAAAACATGCACACACCATTATAATACTACGACCATGACACAAACAGCAAATAACCCCGAACCATTCATCATCAACATAGGCCGCTCGCTTGGCAGTGGCGGCCGCGCTATCGGCCACATCTTGGCCAAGGATTTTGGCATAGCCTATTACGACCGCGAGATACTCAACCTTGCGGCAAAGGAAAGCGGTTTCTGCGCCGAAGTGTTTGAACGCAACGACGAAAAAAATCGTTTCCTGCGCACCTTAGGCAACATCATACCCTTTATAGGCGGTGGGGCCACCTATTATGACAATGAATTGTCAAACGAGAACCTCTTCCGCATACAGAGCGAGGCCATACGCAAGGCTGCGGCCGACCATTCGTGCATCTTCATAGGCCGCTGTGCCGACTATGTGTTGCGCGACAATCCGCGTTGCGTCAATGTGTTTATTACTGCCAACATGGAAGACCGCATTGCCAGTGTGATGAAATGGAATAATTGCACGGCCGAAAAGGCACAAGAGATTATTGAAAAGGGTGACAGCGAACGTGCCAGCTTCTACAACTTTTACAGTTCAGGCACATGGGGCGCTGCCAGCACCTATCACCTGTGCATCAATTCATCGGTGCTGGGTATTGAAGAGACGGCGGTGCTCATCAAGAACTTCGTTGTACAAAAACTGAAATTGCAGCAATGAAACAACAATTTGTCATACTATTATTCGCCCTGTTGTCGGCCCTGCCAGCTTCGGCACAACAGGCCCTTGTGATGAAGCGCAGCCAAACGCCGCTGCTTTATCCAGAATTTCGCGAGGCCAAGATACTTCAGCCCTTCGGCCGTTTTGTCACAGCCAAGGCCAACATCTTTCTGAAGGACGGCTCCTTGGTCTATCTTGACGACAAAACGGGCAAGGTGATGCGCGCTTATGTCAGCAACATCATTGGGGTCAACTTTGGCGACAGTGTGCGCTATCTCAAGGTCGACTCCGTCATGGCACGTGTGGTGGCCGAAAAGAACTACAACTATCTGTTGTGCAACACCCACGTCAACATGTCGCTTTATCGTGAAGAGACTGATGGCACACGCGGCATGGACTTTTTCGATATGCCCGACAGCGGGGTTTTTCTCAATCTCGACTCGCAAAAGCGTAACGACGACAACGGCATACCTTTGACCGACACTTATTACTTCAGCATCAAAGGCACCGTAATCAAGGCCAATGAGTCAGAGTTCAAAAAGTTTGTGAGCAAAGACCAGATGCAAGCCTTCAAGGTGCTCAAGGAAAACCGTTTTTGGAGTTGGAAAGACGCAGAATCTCTTAAAATGCTGCTCGACTTCCTGCCGCAGTAATCTACCTCAAAATAAAGTGTGACTGTGTGGCGCGGCATAAATTCAGCGGCTTGCCCATACCGCATGGTCGCACTTGCTTATTAAACACCAAGTTAACCATAAAGGGTGGTTCTAAAAATTCTGTTTTAGAGTTCTGCTATTCTGAAATGTGATTTGCACACTCTCGAAAGTGCCTTTTTGAAAGTTAGTTCGGTCACATAGCCCGCTATGCTCCCTCACAAACTTTCAAAAATACACTTCCGATAGCGCACAAATCCCTATTTCAGAATTATTAGAACCACCCTAATCCAATTACATCGCAATGAACGACTACTTCTACATCGATGCTTCAGGCCAGCAAAAAGGCCCCATACCCCCCTCACAATTCTCAATGTTCAACGTCAGTGCCGACACCCTTGTATGGTGCAAAGGCATGGCCGACTGGCAGCGTGCAGGTGCCGTTGACGAGTTGAGGGCATATTTAGACAACGACGCCAATGGCGCCACCCCGCCGCCCACTCCCGGCGCTGCCGGTACTGCCGGCACAGCCAGTGGTGCACCCTACGACAATGTGTACCACAGCATGGGCAGCGGCACTCCCAACCAGTCAATGCCTTGCCCGCCAAGCAATTTGGTGTGGGCCGTCGTGTCAACCATATTGTGCTGCCTGCCCACCGGTATTGTAGCCATAGTATATGCTTGTAAGGTCGACAACCTCTACCTCATGGGCGACTATCAAGGAGCTGTCGAAGCCTCCCACAAAGCACGCAACTGGGCGATTGGCGGACTGATAGCCAGCGTTGTGTTCTTCTTTGTCTACATCCTGGTTCTTTTTAGTTTCAGTTTCGGCTCCATTGCCAGTATGTCTAATTTATAAATAAAGCCTTTTTGACCTATGAATCGAAGCGCACTTCCCCCATGTCCTAAAAACCACATGGCCATGGCCGTCATTTCAACCATATTCTGCTGTCTGCCATTTGGCATTGTGGCCATTATCAAAGCTGCACAAGTCAATTCGTTTTACATGAATGGCTTCTACGAACGGGCGCAAATTTCGGCCAACGATGCCAAAAAGTGGACTATCATATCAGTCATTACAGGCCTGCTGTCGTTGGGCTGTTGGTGCGGGTTGAATTTTATAAAATAATTGTCGAACGCCTTTGACAGAACAGGTTGACAAGTTAACCAAGAAAACCATTCCGAACACCAATTTAAGATGTATTCAGCACTATTCATGTTAGCCACATTGGTGGCATACTTCATGCTGCTGTTGCTCGTTTCGCACCATGCCACGCGGCATGGTGCGAAAGGCAATGACGCCTTTTTCCGTGCAGGCCGCCAATCCCCCTGGTGGATGGTGGCCTTTGGCATGATAGGTGCCAGCATATCGGGAGTCACATTCATTTCGGTGCCAGGTTGGGCAGCCTCAACGGGCATGACCTACTTGCAGATGTGCCTCGGTTTCATTGTGGGGTATGTGGTAGTGGCCTTTGTGCTGTTGCCCCTCTACTACAGGCTGCGCCTCACCAGCATCTACGCCTATCTTGGCACACGTTTTGGCACTTCGGCTCACCGCACGGGGGCCTTGTTCTTTGTGCTGAGCAAACTCACCGGAGCCGCCGCCCGCCTATATTTGGTGTGCATGGTGTTGTGCCAATTCGTGGTACAGCCACTTGCCGGTGACGGTTTGCTCCCATTCATGGTCACCACATTGGCCGTGCTCACGCTGATATGGCTCTACACCCGCCGCAGCGGACTGCAGACCGTAGTGCGCACCGATGCCCTGCAAACCGTTTGTCTGTTATTGGCCGCTGTGGGCATTATTATAGCCGCCGCCATACAGATGAACCTCAATTTCGAAGGCGTTATCCACACCATAACCCACAGCGCCATGTGCCGTGTGTGGGAGTGGGACGCAGCCAGTCCGCAAGCCTTTTGGCGCCAGTTTTTGAGCGGCGTGTTTATCGTCATTGTCATGACAGGACTCGATCAAGACATGATGCAGAAAAACCTCACCTGCCGCAATCTGCGCGAGGCGCAAAAGGACATGTGCACCTACGGCATGGCCTTCTTGCCAGTCAATGCCCTGTTCCTTGGTCTCGGCATACTGCTCTACACCTTGTGTGCCCAACAGAGCCTCACCCCTCCAACTGCAGGCGACAGTCTGTTGCCCTGGCTCATCAGCAGTGGTGTGTTGGGGCAGTGGGTCATTGTGCCCTTTACCATCGGCATCGTAGCAGCCGCCTTTTCGAGTGCCGATTCGGCCATGACAGCGCTCACCACCACTATCTGCATCGACCTTTTAGGCATGAGCGAGGCCCACGAGCAACAACGTGCCGCATTACATACCCGCCATATCGTGCATTTGTGCGTGGTGGCCGCCTTTGCGTTGTGCATCATCTTGTTCAAGGTGGTGGGCAATAGCAATGTGCTCAATGCCATCTATGTAATGGCCTCATACACCTATGGCCCGTTGTTGGGCCTTTACACCTTTGGCTTGTTTACTCGCCGCCACACCAATTTGCGCTGTGTGCCAATTATCTGTGTGGCAGCTCCCACAATTTGTGGTCTGCTCGACCACTTTGCGCCAATATGGTGGAACTACACCTTTGGCTACGAGCTGCTTGTGCTGAATGGCCTTATCACCTTTGTCGGATTATGGGTGTGCAAGGCAGACTCCAAAACAAAAACGACTTTACAACCATGCTAAAATATTGGATACTCGCTGCGCGGCCCAAAACGCTTACTGCCGCTCTCATTCCCGTGCTCACTGCCACGGCATTAGCCTACAGCGAAGGGCATGGCCGCTGGCTGCCCGCGCTGTTGTGCTGCCTGTTTGCGGCCATCATGCAGATAGCGGCCAACTTCATCAACGACCTGTTCGACTATCGCAAAGGCACCGACCGCGAAGACCGTCTTGGCCCCGAGCGCGCTTGTGCCCAAGGGTGGATTACCCCGCGGGCCATGACACGTGGCATAGTCATCACACTCATATTGGCTTGTGCCGTGGGGTGCGGCCTGTTACCCTTTGGCGGGTGGCCCCTGGTAGGCATTGGCGCAGCCTGCGTGTTGTTTGCCTTTCTCTACACCACATTGCTTTCATACATGGGGTGCGGCGACATATTGGTATGGGTGTTTTTCGGCATTGTGCCAGTGTGCGGCACCTACTATGTGCAGGCACAAATGCTCACCCCCAGTGTGTGGTGGCTTGCTGCGGCAAGCGGATTGGTAACCGACACCCTGCTGGTGCTCAACAACTATCGTGACCGCACACAAGATGCGCTGAGCGGCAAGCGCACCCTCATCGTAGCATTAGGCGAGCAATTCGGCTCCATGTTCTATTTGTTGCAAGGCGTGGCCGGCTGCGTCTGCGTGGTCATGCTGGCATTTTACAACCACATGCTTTGCGCCATCTTGCCCCTGTTGTATCTCGTGCCGCATAGCCTTACCTGGCGTGAAATGGTGCGCATCAACCAAGGCCGCACGCTCAACCGCATATTGGGCAAAACATCGCGCAATATGCTCATCTTTGCCGTACTCACTGTTTTAGCACTTCTATTGTAAGACGTCACCCTTATGACCGAAAAGACATTAAAGGAAAAAACCGCCAATGGCCTGTTCTGGGGCGGCATAAGCAACGGGGCACAACAGGCGCTGAACCTCGTGTTTGGCATATTCTTGGCCCGTTTGCTCTCCCCCGCCGACTATGGCATGGTGGGCATGCTCACCATATTTTCGCTCATTGCCACCACCCTGCAGGAGAGCGGCTTCATATCAGGACTCAACCGCAAGCAGCACATCACCGATGCCGACTATAATGCCGTGTTCTGGTTCAACGTGCTTTGCAGCGTAACGGTCTACATCATACTCTTTTGTTGCGCGCCACTCATAGCTGCGTGGTTCCGCCAGCCCGTGCTTGTGCCGTTAGCCCGTTTGTCGTTTCTGAGTTTCGTCATCTCCGCCCTCAACACTGCGCCACGCGCTTGGCTCTTTCGCAATATGCGGGTGCGCGAAACCGCCCTGCTCACCATGATATCCCTTGTACTTTCGGGCATAACCGGCATTTGCCTGGCATGGAATGGTTTTGCCTATTGGGGCATAGCCATACAGAACCTCATGTATTGCGTAACCATGACCGTCGGCAGTTGGTGGTTTGCAGGTTGGCACCCCACCTGGCACATCAATCTGCGTCCGCTGCGGGGCATGATAGGTTTCAGTTCAAAACTGTTGGCTACAAACATCTTCACCCACATCAACAACAACATCTTCAGCATATTTTTTGGCCGTCTTTATGGCGAAAAGACGGTGGGTTACTACAATCAAGCCAACAAATGGACAGGCATGGGCTACAACATGCTCACCGGCATGGTGTGGAGTGTGACACAGCCCCTTTTTGCACGTCTTGAGAGTGATGACAATGGCCGCATGTGCCAGATATTCCGCAAGATGTTGCGTTTCACGGCCTTCCTATCCTGTCCGGCATTGTTCGGGTTAGCGCTCATAGCGCCCGAGTTCATCACCATAGCCATTACCGACAAGTGGCTCACCAGTGCGCGGCTCATGCAGCTGCTCAGCATAGGGGGCGCTTTTGTGCCGGTAGCCTCATTCTACGCCAATTTTATTATCAGCCGTGGCAAGAGCAACATCTTTATGTGGAACACCATAGCCCTGTGTTTGGCACAGATGTTGCTGCTCGTTGCCTTGTACCCCTATGGTGTGGAGGCAATGGTGGTGGCCTACATCACGCTCAACACATTGTGGCTGTTTGTGTGGCACTGGTTCGTACGCCGCCTCATCGGTCTGCGTTTGAGGTATGCCCTGCGCGATGTGCTGCCCTTTGCCGCATTGGCCGCCTTGGCCATGGCTGCGGGTTGGGCCTTGTCGCAGTTGGCCAACGGCAACATCTACATCTCGCTTTTGCTCAAGGTTGTTACAGCCGTAGTGGTGTATGCAGGCTCACTGCGTTTGCTCGGTGCGCAGATATTCGCCGAGTGCGCGGCATTCATCAAGAGCAAGTTAGGTCATAAGGCCACCCCTTAACACCTTAACACCCAGTAATTTACAAACCTTGCATAAATATCTTCAGTATGTATTTAATCCTATTTTTTGGCATCGCCATACTCAGTTATGTGGTGCAAAGCAATCTTAACAGCAAATTCAAGAAATACTCCAAAATACCCATAGCGTCGGGCTTGAGCGGTCGCGAAGTGGCCGAAAAAATGCTGCGCGACAATGGCATCAATAATGTCACGGTAACCTGCACCAAAGGTTACCTCACCGACCACTACAACCCCGCCAATGGCACTGTCAACCTGTCCGAGGCTGTGTACAACAGCCGTTCTGTTGCCGCAGCCGCGGTAGCAGCCCACGAGTGCGGTCATGCTGTGCAGCACGCCGTGGCATACGCGCCGCTCACCATGCGTTCGGCCCTGGTGCCCGTGGTATCTTTTGCCTCTAATTGGGTGCAATGGGTGCTGCTTGCCGGCATCATATTGATACACTCCATGCCGGGCATACTGTTGGCCGGTGTTGTGTTGTTTGCCCTCACCACATTGTTCAGTTTCATCACCCTCCCCGTCGAGATTGACGCCTCGCGTCGCGCCACCGCCTGGCTGCTCAGAGCCGGCATCACCTCGGCGTCTGAGCAACCTATGGCTGTATCGGCCTTAAAGTCTGCCGCCTACACCTATGTGGTGGCAGCACTCAGCTCTTTGGCCACTTTGGCATACTATGTCATGATATTTGTGGGCGGCCGTTCAAGAGATTAAAGGTTCTTAGTTAGTTGACAGGTTGACAGGTCAACTAATTAACTTGTCAGATAATGATTAAGCCCTGGCTTTCCTTGCGAAAGTCGGGGCTTTTTCATACCTTTGTCTCAAATACCTAATACTAATCAATAATCAAGCTAAGAACATGAAGCACAAGCTACTATCGTTTTTGCTACTGCTGTCTTTGTTGCCAGGGGCAATATGGGCACAGACATTCGTAAACCTCACCCCGCGTCCAGCCTCCATGACAGTTGGCACGGGCTCCTTGGCCTTGCCCTCACAGTTCACTGTGAGCTATACCGGGCTTGACGAGGACGGCGTGAATGAGGTGAACCAATTTGCCAAGTCATACACCGATGTGACTGGCGCCGCAGTCAGTGTGGCTGCCGACGATGCCAACGCCCTCTTCCAGGTGTCGCTGCTCCCCGCCTCGTCTTCACTGAAGACGGACGGCTACAAACTCGACATTACCGACAGCAAGGTCACCATTCAGGCCAAGAGCGCCTTAGGCCTTTTCTATGCCTTCCAGAGTGTGAAAAAGATGTTGCCCGCCAATGTCATGGCTGGGGTAAAGGACGCCACAGTCACTTCATACCCATTGCCCGTGGTGAGCATCACCGACCAGCCGCGCTTTAACTACCGTGGCTTTATGCTCGATGTGTCACGCCACTTCTTCACCGCCAACGAGGTAAAGCGCATCATCGACCTCATGGCCGCTTACAAGATGAACACCTTCCACTGGCACCTGACCGACGACCAAGGCTGGCGTGTACCCATCAAAAAGTATCCCAAACTCACTACCATCGGTGCCACAGCGCCCAACAGACGCTATACCGACATGTACGAACTGACACAGTACTGGATAAATAAGCCCTACGGTCCTTACTCTTACACCGAAGAGGAAATAAAGGACGTGGTAGCTTATGCCAAGGCCCGTCACATCGACATTGTGCCCGAAATTGACATGCCCGGCCACTTCTCAGCAGCCATGACGGCCTATCCCGAATTTAGCTGCACACCCGACGGTGCCCACAATGTGTGGGACGATGGCGGCATCTCTTACGACATCTTGAATGTGGCCAACCCCAATGCCGTACAATTTGCCAAGGATATTTTAGAGGAACTCATGGAGCTCTTCCCCGGCAAGTACATTCACATTGGTGGCGACGAATGCCCCACTAATGCTTGGGAGAAGAATGCCGAATGCCAAGCATTGTACAAGGAACTCAAACTGACCAGCTACCGTCAGTTGCAGAGCCACTTCATTCAGCAACTCGACGAATTTGTCAAGTCTAAAGGCCGCCATTTGGCCATTTGGAACGAAGGCATTACTGCAAAAGGTGCCGACACCGACATCATGAAGTCTACTGGTGCGGTAGTATACTGCTGGACAGGCCCCGAAGCCGCTGTTGATCAGGCTAAGAAACTTGGCATGCCAAGCATCTACACCCCCTGGGGACCCTACTACATCAACCGACGCCAGGGCAATGGTCCCACCGACCCTCCTGGTGCGGGTTCTGGTTCCGACAATGTACAAGCTACTTACAACCAAACTATCCCCAGCGCCACCACATACGGTGTGCAGGGCACTTTCTGGTGCGAACACGTGTCTGACACCGACTATTTGGAATGGCTCGCTTTGCCGCGTCTTATAGCTGTGGCCGAGCGTGGCTGGACACCCGAATCGGGCAAGAATTTCAGCGACTTCCAAAAGCGTATGTCGGCCGATACCGTCATGCTTAACTATGGCAACTACAAATATTGCAAGTACTTCATGCTTGACAACGGCCAGGGAGGCGAAACCACAATGGTAATGCCTCATGCCAACACCGCCGACAAGAAATACTACTACCGCATCATTTCGGGTGGCACAGACAACACACGTGCAGGCCGCTGCATCGAACTCCTGGCCGACGGCTCGTCACTCATTTCTGCCAACAGTGGCAAGGGCGCAAAGGTCGGCGTACTTTGGACAAGTCCTCAGGCAGCCGAAGGCGATGCCAACTACAACTACCAGTGGTGGAGCATCGAGGAGGACCCCGCCAATCCGGGCAAATATGCCCTCGTTTGTATGGCAAAGCCCGATGGTTCGGTCAAGCCCGAACCGAGTGCAGCAAACATAAGTGGTCGCTGGAGCTACGACAACTCTGCCAAGCACTACAACTTTGTACTCGGTAGCGGCTCATACGGCAAAAAGGGCGACAACTATTACTACACCATAGCAAGCGACAAGGTAAACGGACAGTACCTCAACTCGTCAATGAGCGGTCAGGGACTTGCTGTCAATCTCTATAGCAATCCTAACGACGGCAATGGCGGTTGCTGGGAGTTCTCACCCAAGGAGGATTACGGCGGCGGTTCAAGCACCAAGCCTGTCACCTTCGACTACCTTGAAGAGGGTAAAACCTACATGCTGACAAATGCTGTCGAAGGCTTTGAAAGCATCACACTGAGCGATGACAACAATGGCAATAGCCTCAAGGCCAACAACAATGCCTTTGCCAATAACGCATGGACGGTTGAGGCTTCAACCATCAATGCCGACGGCTCACAAACTGTCAAGGTAAAGAACGTTGCCACAGGCCGCTACATCAACTCGCTCGGTGCGTATGCCGACCGTGTGGGCTGTCCCGTCAATATGGGCAGCGCCACAGCCGATGCCAACGTCACCATCAGTTATGTAAAGAACTATGACGACTTGCGCATCAAGGTGGGAGGCAAGAGCCTCTTTGCTGTGCCATCGGGCGTAGCCAATGCTGGTGCCACCACAGGTGCCAATGTGTCATACGATGCCGCTCGCAACCAAGGCGCTGAATGGACTGCCACCGAAGTGAAGATTGTTACTTTCAACTGCCAGGACGACAAGGGTGTGCACCTTGGCACATTCAAGCGCAGCGTACCCGTTAGCGTAACCGAAATCACTGGCGACCTTTGTCCCACATTTAAGAATACTGCAGTTGAGCACATCGAAGCCGATGGCGACAACAACTATAACGTAACTTACAAGCGTTCGGCATACACGCTCAACATCGTTTGTGCCGACAAGGCCGGTGTACTCATCAGCAAGGACGAGGTGACTGTGCCCGTGGGCGAAAGCTACACCATGAAGGTGCCCGAAGTAAAGTATTGCACATTGCTCAACAGCGATGTGGCCGACGGCACACAAATCACTCCCGATGCCGACCGCACCATCAATGTGACTTACGAAATCAATGCCATTGTAGGTGTAAAGGCTGAGGGCGAACCTGTGAAAGAGTTGAAGAGCAGCAACAAATATTTGTTGTACGATGCCACCACTGCTGCTGGCCGTGCCGGCTATCGCGCCATCAGAAACAATAATGTCATCAACCGTTATATCTCAGCCGAGGGCATGCTTCCTACTGGCGTGTGGACACTCCAGGGCAGCGGCAACAAGTTCAAGGTGCTGAACGAGTATACGGGCCTGTATGTGCCGCAGCTCAAAAATTCAACAGCTACAACGGCTACAAGGGCTGGTGGCGACACATTCACCTTTGCTACCAATGCCGACGGCACTTGGAACATCAAGAGCACCAGTGGACAGTATTGGGACGGTCTGGAAAACGGTGACCTCGTAGGTTGGAACGGCGGCACAGGCCACCCCATACGTATTTCAACATTCTACGCTCAGCCCATGTTCACCGTCAACATCGTTTGCCGCGATGCTGATGACGATAAGGTTATTTTGAAGCAGAGCAGCGACTTGGTTGTAGCTGGCACTGCTTACCCCATCGTTATTCCCACCATCGAGGGTTACACCATGCAGAGTGTAACGGGCAACGAAACCTATGGTGGCACAGTAGAGGACTTTGTCAACATTGTTGTGACCTATAAAAACAACGCAACTGTTGGTATCAACAATGTCAGCACAGACAATGCCGCTGCAGCCGTTCGCATTTACGACCTTCAGGGCCGCCGCGTGCAGCGTGTGCAGCAGCCGGGTCTCTACATCGTTAATGGCAAGAAGACTTTGGTTAAGTAATACCTTGCACACTTTCTCACGCTCTAAATAATAAGAGCATGCACTAATTAAGAATGCCTTTCAACGTTAGCACCGCACAAACAGGTGCAAATGTTGAAAGGCATTTTTCGTTTACTCAAGTTTCGGATTTAGACGGGTGTTACCTCTAATGGGGGCGACGCGTCTCGAGGGAAAATATGCAGCAATAATTAGCAGTAGTAGCAATCGTATTTAACTCCTATCTCTATCCCGACGCGAGACGCGTCGCCCCCATTAGAGCTAGCGTTTGGTGGTAGCATTTGGCGCTTGAAGAAACGCAAACACTAATGGGGGCGACGCGTCTCGCGTCGGGCATTTATCAGCAGCCTCGTCCCGCGGGAAAAAGATGCAGCTAAATCTCTACCACAAAGTGTTTGGAAAGAAACATCTTGCATCTTACACAAAACGGGTGTAACAAGATGAAAATCAAGTAATTATGCAGTGTAAGATACATCGTGCAGCATCTTACACTCTGCCAGTAAAGTTACACACTTCATGCAGGTCGGGTATACCTTGTTGTCTGCACTGTATGATGGTACATACACTTGTGTTTGTCTGTATAGGGGGAGCCGATTTTTAGTCGGATAGACAGAAAATCCTACCTCGCGTTGCTCGAAAAAGCCTCCCCCGTAACCACACACCGAGCCCGGCACCACAGAAAATGACATGTGTAAGATACTAAAGTGTGCAAGAAGGTGTGTAAGATGCTTATAGGTATATCTTACACTGTTGAACGCGTTGAAAATCAGTTGTTTATGGCTGTTTTGTGTAAGATGTATGAAATGTGCGTGATAAAAAGATGTAGTTGTTCGATGAACTTCTATGCGCAATTTCGCGAAAGGGAGCAATGTAGGGCCGCGATTACTTTACACAAAGACAGAAGGAAGTTATGTGGTTGATGGGCACGTCTTAAATATTGCATGACCTAAAAGTAAAAGGGCAGACACCATAGCCTTGCAAGTAGCAACACTATGGTGTCTGCCCAATTTGTACGTTCAGTGTCATGCCACACACTTAGGTCAAGCGGGTGCCCCCTTGTCAGTAAAGCAAGCCACGCAAAGTCGAAATGGCTTGTTGCGCTTGCCGCTCCGTGTCGAGCAGCGTGGTGCGTGCCGTGTAGTAAAACGATATTTCAAGCAGATAGTCGAGCAGCGAAATCTGACCCTCGTCCAGGGCACGGCGCAGCAGTGTGGTGTTGCTCGTGGTAGATAAATCGCTCCGCAACTTGTCAGACACGTCAAGCAGATGGCGCGCAGTGGCGTATTGCTGCATGAATTGTGACGACTGCTGGTGGCGCACATCATCGGCATCGAGCTGGCGAGCAACCATCTCGGCCTTGGCTTGCTTCACTTTGCGGCGCGTGTTGCCCCACAACGGCAGACTAAAGCCTAATGACAGACCGCTGTAATTGTTTTCTTTGATGTATTCGCCTTGAAAGCCCACCATGAGAGCCGGCAAAGCCTCGGCTTTTGCCAGTTTTACCTCAGCTTGCTGCTGTGCCACGGCAGCCTGCGCAGCAAGCAAGGCCGGCGACTGTGCCACAGCATTTTGCAAGTCGGCCAGTGCGGGCAGCGGCTGGCTGGCGTTGGGGTAACAAGTGTCGGCCAGTTCGAGAGGTTGTCCGCCGTTGAGGCGCTGCAGCTGCAGCAGCAATTCCTGTCGCTCGTTGCGTGCGCGTTCAAGTTCGGCCTGGCTCACCGAGGCATTAAGCTTCACCTTGTTCACCTCAATCTGGTTGATGTCACCTTGTGCAAACTTTTGTTGGTAGAGTTGGCACACCTCGTTGGCCAAGGCAGCACGCTGCGCCAGTTCGGTGCACAACTTGTTGTAGTATACAACCGAAGTGAGCGTTTGGTCGGCCTCGGCAAGTAATTGCTGCTCCGCCTGACGGTAAGCCGCTTCGGCCACTTGGTTGCCAGCCCCAGCCAACTGCTTGCGGCGGCCCGTCAGCACACCCCAATCGAGCGTTTGTGTCACGCTCACATTGGTGCGGTTGGGCACGCCTTGCGGACTGCCAAACAGATAAGCCACTTCGGCCTCGGGGTCGGGCAGTTTGAGCGTTGTGCCGTTGGCCAGCCGCGAGGCTTGCAGCTGGCTGCGGGCAGCCTTGAGTGTAGAATTGTTGTGCACAATGCCCAACAGGGCGTCGCCCCATGCGGTGCCTTGTGCGCTTTGAGTTTGTGCGCTTGCCACGGCAGTGCAGCAGCCAGCGAGCGCAGCTATGATGATGTGTCGGTATTTCATTTCTTACGCGTTTTGAGTGGAGCCATGATGGGCACAATAAACAGGTTGAGCAGCGTGCTTGTAAGCAGTCCGCCAAGCATGACCTGAGCCATGGGACTTTGAATTTCGTTGCCGGGCAGCGTGCTGCCAAGTGCCAGCGGAATGAGGGCCAATGCCGAGCAAAGCGCCGTCATGAGTATGGGTAGCAAACGGTCGGTAGAGCCCTTTGTCACCACCTCGATGCGTGAAAGTCCGCGGTGCGACAGCTCGTTGTAGCGGTCGACAAGCAGCATGCCGCCACGGGTGGCCATGCCAAAGAGCGATATGAAACCAATGATGGCCGGAATGCTCACCACACCGCCCGTAAACACCAATGCCAATACCCCGCCAATGAGTGCCAATGGCAAATTGAGCAGCACCACAACGGCCTGTGGCCATGAGCGGAACTGCAGATAGAGCAGCAACAGTATGACGATGATGCTGACAACCGACAGACCGAGCAGCAAACGCGATGCGGCGGCTTCGCTCTCAAACTGTCCGCCATATTCGATGTGGTAGCCTTCGGGCAGCTTTACTTGTTGGTTGATGGCCCGCTGCATGTCGTTGACCACCGAGCGCATGTCGCGTCCTGTGGCATTGGCCGATACCACCAATTTGCGTTGCGCATTTTCGCGGCTGATGGTGTTGGGGCCGGCTGCCGACACCACATCGGCCACGTCGGCCAGTGGCACTTGACGCCCGTCGGTGGTGTTGATGAGCAAGTCCTTTATATGTGCAATAGAGTTGATGTCGTCGTCGGCCATGCGCACGGTAAGGTCGAGGCTCTTGGCACCGTCTTGCACCTGGCTCACCACCTCGCCACCGATGGCGGCATTGACAAACTCGGCAAACTGTGGCAGGGTGATGCCGTAGCGGGCAAGCAGTGTGCGGCGTGGACGAATGTTGAGTTGCGGACGCTCCACCTGTTGCTCCACGTTGAGGTCTGTCACCCCGTCAATGTCCTTGGTAGCTTGCTGAATTTGCGTGCCGATGGTATGCAGTTGTGTGAGGTCGGGGCCAAACACCTTGATGGCAATGCCGGCCTTTGTGCCCGACAGCATGGCGTCGATGCGGTGCGATATGGGTTGGCCTATTTCGATGTTGACGCCAGGCAGTGTGCGCAGCCGTTGGCGAATGTCGTTCATAACCTCGTCCTTGCTGCGCTTGTCCAGTGTAAAAGGCACTTCCATTTCGCTGCCGTTCACCCCCTGTGCGTGTTCGTCAAGTTCGGCACGCCCCGTTTTGCGTGCCACATCGCGCACCTCGGGTATTTGCAGCAGCAGTTGCTCGGCTTGGCGCCCTATGCGGTCGCTCTCTTCAAGCGATACCCCGGGCAGTGTGCTCACGTTGATGGTGAACGAGCCCTCGTTGAACGAAGGCAAGAATGAGCGCCCAAGGGTGAAGAACAGACTTACCGTAAGCACCACCAGTGCCGCTGTCACGCCCAATATCCAGCGCGACGGTTTGCGGCCCAAGGCCCACATCAGGGCCTGTTCGTACCGAACCTTGAGCTGACGCACCCAGCGCGGTTCGTAGTGGTGCACTTTCTGCGTCACAGCCCCTGGCGTAAGTTGCGCTTGAGGGTCCTTGAGCAGCAGACGACAGAGCACGGGGGTGAGTGTGAGTGCCACGAGCGTAGAGGCAAAGAGCGATACGATAAAGCTTACGCCAAGCGGTGCAAGCATGCGGCCTTCGAGTCCGCTTAGGAAGAACAGTGGTACAAAGCTCACCACAATAATCAGTGTGGAGTTGAGTATGGGCATGCGCACCTCTTTCGAGGCATTGAATATGACCTCGGTCATGCGCAGCCTTTCGGCTTCGGGTTTGCGGGCATTAAGGCGCAGCCGCTTGTACACGTTTTCAACGTCCACAATGGCATCGTCTACCAGCGAACCAATGGCTATGGCCATGCCGCCAATGCTCATGGTGTTGATGGTGAGACCCATAACCTTGAGCACAAGCAGCGTGATGAGCAGTGACAAGGGTATGGTGACAAGCGAAATAAGCGTGGTGCGGGCGTTCATCAAGAATATGAACAGAATGAGCACCACAAATATGCCACCTTCGACGAGCGACTTTTTGATGTTTGAAATAGAAGCGTCGATAAAGTCCTGCTGGCGGTAAAGGTGCGTGTTGACTTTGACGTCGGCCGGCAGCGAGGGTTTGAGCGATGCCATGGCCGAGTCGAGCTGCGTGGTGAGGTTGAGCGTGCTGATGGACGGCTGTTTGGTGACGGTGAGCAGCACGGCGGGACGGCCCGACACGGAGGCCAGTCCCGTTTTGGGACTTTTGGCACCCAGCTTGATGTCGGCCACGTCGGCCAACACAATGGGCTGGTTGGCGGCGTTGCGTTTGATGACGGCTTGTGCCATATCGTTGGTGCTGGTGGTTGACAGCACACCGCGCACAATGTATTCGTTGCCGTGCTCATACAGCACCCCGCCCGTGGCATTGCGGTTCATGTTGCGCACGGCGGTCATAACCTCGTCGAGTGCCACACCGTAGTGGCGCATGCGCTCGGGGTGGAGGCGTATTTGATATTCGAGCAAGTCGCCGCCCATGACAGTGACTTGTGCCACGCCGCCGGTGGAGAGCAGCCGCGGACGTATGGTCCAGTCGGCCAGGGTGCGCAGCGACCCGAGTGAGGTGGTGTCGGCTGTGAGACCGATGAACATGACTTCGCCCATGATGCTCGATTGCGGACCGAGGGTGGGCTGTCCTACGCCTTCGGGCAGGGCATCGCCAATGGTGGCCAACTTTTCAGACACTATTTGGCGGTCGCGGTATACGTCTGTGCCCCAGTCAAATTCTACCCACACGACAGAGAAACCTGTGGTGGACGATGAGCGCACGCGGCGCACATCGGTGGCGCCATTGAGGGCTGTTTCGATAGGGAAGGTGACGAGGCGTTCCACCTCTTCGGCCGCCATGCCCTTGCCTTCGGTCATCACCACCACGGTGGGGGCATTGAGGTCGGGGAATACGTCCACCTCCATTTTCCACGCTGTCCAGCAGCCGGCAATGATAAGTAGCAAACTGAAGAACAGTATGACCGGCCGGTTGCGCAGCGAAAAAGCTATTATTTTGTTAAGCATAGTAATATCAAGAGATTTATGAGGGGGTTAGGGGGGGAGAGGGTTAGAAGGTTAGAGGGTTAGAAGATTACCTTGTTCTCTCGTCAAATTCTCAACTCGTCAACTTTTCAACTCCTCAACTTTTCGACTTCTCAACTCCTCAACTTCTCCCCTAATGTGAATGTCCTTCGGGTACGGCACCGCTGCTGGCAGCCAGTCGCACTTGGGTGGCGCCATGCGTGACAACCTTGTCACCCGCCTTGAGACCGCTCACTATTTCGGTGCGCAGTCCGTCGGTAGCCCCAAGTTTAACCTCCTGGCGGCGGTAGCTGTCGGCATGCTCCTGCACATACACAAAGTACAGACCTTGCGCTTCGGTAAGTGCTTCGGTTGGCACGGCCAGCACACCTTGGCGCTGCTTGCCTTGAAGGTAAATCTGCGCCATGCTGCCGGCCACAATGTTGCCGCGGTTGTTAAACTCAAAAATCACGGGTACAAAATTGCCATTGGTGGCGGTAGATTTGCCTTTCGACACCAGGCGGCCTCCAAGTGTGCTGAGGGCAACGACTTGTGCAGACTCTTGATATGTTAAACGGAAATTGGCAGATGTGATGTCCGCCAAAAAACGATAATAGCGTTCGGGCACATCGGCTCGCAGTTGCAAATGTTGGCTCTGTGTGATGGTGGTCAGCGGTTGGCCAGCTGCCACATAATCGCCGGGCTTTACAAGCAAATCCTTGATGTAGCCGCCAATGGGGGCGCTGATGCCACGGCTTTGTGCCGCATTGCCCAAACTTTGTGCTGTGGCAGCGGCCGCCTGATAGCGTTGGCGTGCGTCCTCTAATTCGCGTTGCGCAATGATGTGCTCGGCGGCCAACTTTTGTGCACGTTCATAGGCACTTTTGGCAGCAGCCAGTTCGCTTTGTGCCACGGCCGCCGGGTTGCCGTCGGCCATGGGTTTGCCGTTTATTACAAACAGTGTTTTGCCATTGCCTACGGCACACCCCTCGGTGAGTGCGTTGCTGGCATATTTTACAATGCCTGCCATGGTGGCTGTAACGGTGGCCTCGCTGCCAGTGGCGGGCAGCACTTGCCCTGTAACCTCTATCACTTCGGCAAAAGTGGTGGGTTGTAAAGTGATAATTTGCAGTTCTGCAGCCTTGGCTTGTGCTTCGGTAAAGGTTATTTCGTCGGCACCGTGGTCGTGGTCGTGCTCGTCGGCATCGGTGTGCTCACCTTCGTGCGCTTCGTGCTGGTGGGCATTGTGGCATGCGCCAAAGAGCGTAACCGATAGTGCGGTTACACTTATAAGAAAAATGTTGAAGTTCATGTGTTATGCTGTGTTGCTGATATGAGAATAAAAAGCAGAATGTTTTTATCAACAACATGCAGGTGGCCCACGTCGCGTGACGTGTTTGCCAATACGGGAAACGGTAGTAAAAACGGGACTTTTGCCACAAAGTGCTTCTCCCGAAGTGGTGATAATAGTGTGGCGTTGCTGCCAAAATTCGGTTGGCAGGAAGCAGGGTGGGGGACCGCCGCCAAATGGGACGGAAAGGGTGCGCTGTGGCACATTTTGCACACTGTGCCAGTAGCACAAATGCCGGTTGTCGCCGGCATGGTGACGGGTGTGCACATCATTGGCACGTCCGTCGTCATGGCATATTTCAGATGTCCAACAAGCTGCCCCGCCATCATGATGGTGGTGGGGAAACAGTGTGAGCAGCATGAGCAGTACAACTGCCAGCGCCACGTGATATGTGCAGCGGGTGGATTTCATTTTATGCAAAGATAGTGCAAGGTGAGCGTAGAACACCAAACACCGTAGCCTGTTGTTTTATGCAAAGATAGTGCAAACCGAGCGCAGAACGTCAAGCTTGCTTGAACGTTATGCTGAGGTGCAGCCTATCTTATGCAAAGATAGACAATGTTATTTGCAACCCCGTTGCATGTTTGTGTTGTTTGACAGGCTTGTCAGTTGCGTATGCGCCACTCCTGTGGATAGAGATTGTTGGCGCGTGCTCCCAAATTGTTTAAGAACCCGAGCGCATGGCCTTTGTAACTGGCCACAACATAGCCGCGTGGCACATCGGGTGGGAGCGTGATGCCCTCGCGGCGTAGGTAATTTAGTGCGTCGTCGAGTGAGAGCTCGGCCACGGGAAATGCCTCCTTGGCGCGTTGTACTGACAGGGCAAGGGCGTGTTGCGGAATGCGTTTCCGGCCTTTCTCCTCAACCAGCATGATGCCGGCCGTAAGGGCCCGCACCGAGCTGCACACGCGTTGCACGTCGTCGGCAAGCGATTGGCGTACAGCTATGACGTGCGCCTCGTCGGTGCGCAACAGCTTGAAGTCGTGGCTGTTGGCTATCCATTTAATGATTTCGGCACCGCCCTGTATGCCGGGCTGGTTGTTGTTGCCACGTTGCTTTTTGCCTTTCTTCTCTTTGGCAACCGGTGCTTCAGACGTCTTGCGCAGCAGGGCAAGGAAAAGCCCCTCGCCCTTGGCCTTGTGTGGAAAGAAATGGTACACTGGCAAATTGCGCCCCGTGGTGTCGCCCGCAATGCCCCACTCGGGTTGGGTGGCAATGGGTACAAGTTCGGCACCGAGCTCGTTGCAGATGCGCACCACATTGTCCTCGTCCTCCTGGCGGTTGTAGGTGCATGTGCTGTACACCAAGTAGCCGCCTTGGCGCAGGGCGGGCCATACACTTTCGATAATCTGCCACTGGCGGGCCGCGCAACTGTCGACGGCCTGTGGCGACCATTCGTCAATGGCCACAGCGTCCTTGCGGAACATGCCCTCGCCCGAGCATGGCACATCGGCCGCTATCACATCGAAGAAACTGCCCAATGGGGCAAACTCTTCGGGGTAGGCCGAGGTGCATACCACGTCGGGGTGTCCCCATTTGGTCAAGTTCTCGGCCAATATCTGGGCGCGTTGGCGGATAGGCTCATTGGCTACAAGCAGGTCGCCGTCGCACATCAAGCTGCGCCACAGGGTGCTCTTGCCGCCAGGGGCTGCGCAAAGGTCGAGCAGACGGTGGGGCGTAAAATCGGTTGTGATTTGCTTGTAGGCTTGCTCTACAAACATTGATGCGGCCTCTTGCACATAGTAGCAACCGGCATGCAGCAGGGGGTCGTAGGTGAAGCGCGGACGTTCGACAAGGTATTGCCCCGCAGCACACCAGGGCACTGCACCGTCGGTGGGGGCGGGCAGTGTGTCAGATGGTTTGAGCGCATTGACGCGCACACTGACGGGCGGCGTGCTTTGCTCGATGGCTTGTGTCAGCATGTTGGCTTCGTCTTGACCCAACAAGGCCTCCATTTGTATGCAGAAATCTTGCTTCATGCTATGTGCTTCGTATTGTTTGCTAATGAGGTTCTTTGCAGACGGAATGGCTTGATGAACTTTCATTCACAGCCCTTCTCCTTTATACCGACACCTGTGCCGAGATGTGTGGCCATGGGTCGTAGCCCTCGAGTTTGAAATCCTCAAACTTAAAGTCGAACAGGTCCTTTACCTCGGGGTTGATAATCATGCGCGGCAACTGGCGCGGGGTGCGTGTGAGTTGCAAGCGTGCCTGGTCAAGATGGTTGAGGTAGAGGTGCGTGTCGCCCGTGGTGTGTACAAAGTCGCCGGCCTTGAGCCCGGTTACCTGTGCCATCATTTGCAGCAGCAAGGCGTAGCTTGCTATGTTGAAAGGCACACCCAGAAAAGTGTCGGCAGAGCGCTGATAGAGTTGCAGAGACAGTCGGCCGTCGGCCACATAGAACTGGAAAAGCAGGTGGCAGGGCGGCAAGTTCATTTTGCCAAGGTCGGCCACATTCCATGCCGACACAATCATGCGGCGTGAGTCGGGCGTCTCCTTTATCTGTCGTATCACTTCCTTAATTTGGTCAATGTGTCCGCCGTTGTAGTCGGGCCATGAGCGCCACTGGTAGCCGTAAATGTGGCCAAGGTCGCCTTGGGCGTCGGCCCATTCGTTCCAGATGCGCACACCATGCTCCTGCAGGTAGTGTACATTGGTGTCGCCACGCAGGAACCACAGCAGTTCGTAGATGATGGATTTGAGGTGCAACTTTTTGGTGGTGAGCAGCGGAAAACCCTCTTCAAGGTTAAAGCGCATTTGATGGCCAAAGATGCTCTTTGTGCCGGTGCCGGTGCGGTCGCTTTTTACCACACCGTCGTCGAGTATATGTTGTAGTAAATTGAGGTATTGTTTCATTTAAGCACGTTTTGTCGGCAAATTTACACAATATACGTTACCTTTGCACCATATAATTGTATAAAATAATGACTTTATCCATCATTTGTGCGCTCACTACAAACAGCGCCATAGGCAACAAGGGCGGCTTGCTTTATTACTTGCCCGCCGATCTTAAACATTTCAAGAACCTGACCACGGGGCATACTATTGTAATGGGACGCAAGACATTCGAGTCGCTGCCCAAGGGTGCCCTGCCCAACCGCCGCAATGTGGTGATTACCCGACAAACCGATTATTCGGCACCCGGCATTGAGGTGTTCCACTCATTTGACGAGGCACTGCAGGCTTGCACCCACGACGACGAGGTGTATGTGATAGGGGGCGAGAGTGTGTATGAGGCTGCATTGCCCGTGGCCGACCGCTTGTGCCTGACGCATATCGATGCCGTGCCCGACGAGGCCGACACGTTCTTCCCCGATTACGACCATGCACAATGGGAGGCCGAGAAAACTGAACATCATGAGCCGGACGAGAAAAACAAACTGGCTTATACCTTTACAAACTACCGTCGCAAATGAAGCGTATCTGCTCCTTTGTTTGTGCCGTACTAATTTGACAGTTGTCGGGTCGGCACAAACTTGTGAGGTGAAAAAAGTGCCACAAGCACACGTCCGTCGCCGGGCTGTGCTTGTGGCACTTATATTATTAAGTAGGTGCTCAGAATAATCTTGAACACCTACTTATATGCTTATCTGTGTAAAAGTTCAATAAATCGTAGTGGGCAGATTACTCACCGCGCTGCACGTAGGCAATGACATCGCCCTTGTTGATGCGTGCACCCTGCTTGGCGTTAATCTCAACCAACTTGCCACCAAGGGCTGCGGGCAGTTCGATAATCTGACCGTGTGTGTTCTCAATGTAGCAGAAGCGGTCGCCCTCGTTGTATTCCTTGCCAATAAACGGTTCGATGCTCTTTACGCACTCGCCGTCGCCGCCAATTTCCCACAGAATGGTGCCGCTCTCGGGAGCCACAATGGCGTCAGCCTTGGCGTGCTTGAAGGCGGTAGCCTCTTCAATGCTCATGCCGCTGGCACCAGCCTTGTCCTTGGCAGCCTGCAAGTCGGCCAGGAAACGTTTCTTGGCGGCACCGCTCTTATAGTCGCGGTATTGCGTTTCGTGCATGGCAAACTCAAGGAGTTCCTCATCATCTTCGCCGCGTTCCCAACCATTCTCTTCCATCTCCTTGATAAAGCGGTCGAGGTCGTCGGGATAGTAGCTCTGCGGGTCAGCATCGGTAAACTCAAAGCCCTTCTCCTTAGCCAGTTCCTTGATTTCGGGAGCCACCTCACCAGGCAGACGTCCGCTCTTGCCCAAAATCATGCCCCAAATAGAGTTGTCCATCATAGAGTAGCGTGGCTTGCCCATCGACTCGGTGAGCAGGTTCATCAAGGCAATGTTCTTGACATACTGTGAGAAAGGTGTTACCAAGGGAGGATACCCCACACGTGGCCACACGTAAGCCACCTCGTTGAACAGCTTCACGAGCAGTTCGTCCTCAGAGAGTTCAGCCTCGCCCTTAGCCTTGCGGTTGTTGTTGATAGCGCCCATCACGCCAGTAAGGTCGGCCATCATCGAGCCCATCATGCCGCCCGGCAGACCGCAGCCCAGCAGCAGCGATGACATCAACTTGTTGGCAGGGTTCATAAAGTAGCCAAGGAAGTCGTCAATAAACTCCTGTGTCAGCTTGCGGGCTTCCATGTAAGCGTCCATGTTGATTTCGGGCACATCAAAGCCAGCGTGCTTCAGCATAGACTGTACCGAGATAACGTCCGGGTGAACCTTACCCCACGACAGCGGTTCGATGGCAGTGTCAATCACGTCGGCACCATTGCGGCACACCTCCAGAATGCTGGCCATTGACAGACCAGGACCAGAGTGGCCATGGTATTCGATAATCACCTCGGGGTGCTTGTCCTTAATCATCTTGGTCAGTTTGCCAAGCATGGCGGGTTGACCGATACCGGCCATATCCTTCAAGCAGATTTCGGGTGCACCGGCTTCAATCAGCTTGTCGGCGATGTTGGCGTAATATTCAGCTGTGTGAATGGGCGAGTTGGTGATGCACAGCGTGGCTTGCGGCGTCATGCCAGCCTCGAGGGCATAGTGAATAGACGGAATGATGTTGCGCACATCGTTCAAACCACAGAATATGCGGGTGATGTCCACACCCTGAGCGTGCTTCACCTTGTACATCAACTTGCGCACATCAGCCGGCACGGGGAACATACGCAGAGCGTTCAAGCCACGGTCGAGCATGTGGGTCTTGATGCCCACCTCGTTAAAAGGTTTGGTAAAGGCGCGTACCGCCTTGTTAGGGTTCTCGCCATAAAGCAGGTTAACCTGTTCAAAGGCACCACCGTTGGTTTCAACACGGGCGAAGCAACCCATCTTTATGATAACAGGTGCTATGCGTTCAAGCTGGTCCTTGCGCGGCTGAAACTTGCCGCTGCTCTGGAACATGTCGCGATAGACAAGACTGAATTGAATCTTACGCTTTGTCATTATAGTAGGAGTATATATTATATATATGTGTATACTACGCAAATTGCGCAAATCTTGCTTTTTTGCGCAGTGCGCTGCAAAAGTACAAAAAACTATTTACACCGCGCACATATATAACTGCAAATGTGGCAAACCTCCCGTCAATAAGTTAAGGGCTAAAAACAATACAGAACTTGCCGATATCGGCAAGAAAACAGTATCTTTGTAGTCAAACTAATTGATTTTATGCCGATAACAATGAAATATATATCAACAAAAGAATATGCAAAGGCACACGGACTTGCAGAGCGAACGGTTCGAAACTATTGTGTTCAGGGCAAAATAACTGGTGCGCAACTCATAGGTAAATCATGGAGCATTCCGGCAGACGCTCCTTTGCCTGATCGTAAAAGTGCCAGTCTGCATTTTTCGTCTTTGCTAAAGGTCCTAAAGGAACAAAGGGATTGCAAGTTAAAAGGAGGTATATATCATCGTACACAAATTGATCTTACTTATAATTCAAACCATATAGAAGGAAGCCGACTAAGCAAAGAACAAACACGTTTGATATTTGAAACTAATACAATAGGAGTTGCAGAGGAATCCATTCGGGTAGATGATATAATTGAAACCACAAACCACTTTCGTTGTTTTGATTTTATCATAGACCATGCTAAAGAACCTTTGAACGAATCAATGATAAAGCAAATACATCAAATTCTCAAATCGGGAACCTCTGATGCTGAAAAAGAATGGTTTAATGTTGGCGAATACAAGCGATTGCCAAATGAAGTGGGCGGTATGGAAACTGTTGCGCCCAAACAGGTAGGTATGGCAATACGAGAACTGCTCAAAGAATACAACAGCAAATCAAATGTCACATTTAATGATGTATTGGACTTTCATCACCGATTTGAGCGCATCCACCCTTTTCAAGACGGTAACGGACGTGTAGGGCGACTGATTATGTTCAAAGAGTGTTTAAGTCACAACATAGTTCCCTTTATCATAATGGACGAGTTGAAAATGTTCTATTACAGAGGTTTGCAAGAATGGAAGCAGACTCCTGGGTATTTAACAGACACTTGTCTTACAGCGCAAGATTATTATAAGAAACTCCTTGACTATTTCGAAGTAAAATACTGATATCCAAGACTTACGCGAGGTGTACTTATATTCTCGTTCTATACGTAATATATCCAAGGGCAATTTACTGGGAATATTTCTTGGGCTCTTAAGCCGTTATTTTCTAAAAAAAACTAACGATTTGTTTGTCAAGAATAATATTTGTATTACTTTTGCCATCGGAAACAAGCCCATAACGACTGTTTGAAAAGTTGTAAGGCGGCAAATGCTTGCAAAACGAAAGCAAAAGCTGCATATTGCCAACACAGCGTCAAGGCTTGCATATATACACCAACAACAAACTGATACACCACATGCTGACTAACGCATTCTACTTTTACGGTTTTTATTTTTACTTTGCCGGACAAGCAGAGCGGGATGTCGCATGCCAACATCAATAAATTGAAACGCATACAAAAATCCCGCTCCCATGCAAGGAGCGGGATTTTTGGTATAAGGCACACGCAATAATACCACATGAAGAAGATTGCAATACAAGGCATCAAAGGGTCGTTCCACGACATAGCCGCACACCAGTACTTTCACGACGACGATGTAGAACTGATATGTTGCAACACCTTTGAGGACATATTCCGCCAAATGCGCGACGACTACTCACGGCTCGGCCTCATGGCCATCGAAAACACCATAGCCGGTTCGCTGTTGCACAACTACGAGTTGCTGCGCGAAAGCGGAATGACCATCATTGGCGAGCACAAGTTGCACATTGAGCACAGCCTCATGTGTCTGCCCGACGACGATTGGGACACCATCACCGAGGTTAATTCACACCCCGTGGCCTTGATGCAGTGTCATGACTTCCTCAAGCAACACCCCAACTTCAAGGTAGTTGAGGCCGAAGATACCGCAGGCTCTGCCGAGATGATAAGCCGCAAGCATATGCGTGGCCATGCCGCCATTTGTCATGCAGGAGCCGCACCGCTTTACGGCATGAAGGTGCTTGAGCAGGGCATTGAGGACAACAAGCACAATTACACACGTTTCCTCGTGCTGTGCGACCCCTGGTCGGCCGACAAGCTGCGCGACCTGCACCACACCAACAAGAGCAGCATTGTATTCTCGTTGCCACACGAGGAAGGCTCCCTCTCGCAGGTGCTGAGCATCTTCTCATTCTACAAAATCAATCTGACCAAAATACAATCGCTCCCCATCATCGGACGCGAATGGGAATACCTGTTCTACGTAGACGTGACATACGACGATTATGTGCGCTACCGCCAAAGCATTGATGCTGTGCGCCCCTTGTTGCGTGAACTGAAAATATTAGGAGAATATGCAGGAAAATAGCTACAACATACAGCCCGCACAACGCCTGCAGAGCGTGAGCGAATACTACTTTTCGCGTAAGGGCAAGGAGGTGGCCCGCCTCAATGCCGAGGGCAAGGACATCATATCATTGGCCATTGGCAGTCCCGACATGCCGCCATCGCCCGAAACCATCGAAGCGCTTTGCACCGAGGCACGCAAGCCCAATGCCCACGGCTATCAGCCCACAACGGGTATACCCGAGCTGCGCCAGGCCATGGCTGGTTTCTACAAGCGTTGGTTCAACGTCGACCTCGACCCAAAGACCGAAATCCAGCCCCTTATAGGCTCAAAGGAGGGCATACTTCACACCACATTGGCTTTTGTCAATCCCGGCGAAAAGGTGCTCGTGCCCAATCCGGGCTACCCCACCTACACCTCGTTGTCAAAGTTGCTTGGTTGCACCATTGTCAACTACAACCTGCGTCCCGATAACGGCTGGCAGCCCGACTTCGACGAACTCGAGGCCATGAACCTCGACGGTGTGCGCCTCATGTGGTGCAACTATCCCAACATGCCCACCGGTGCGCCGGCCTGTCGCCAAACGTATGAGCGTCTTGTCGACTTTGCCCGCCGTCACAACATTGTAGTTGTCAACGACAATCCCTACAGCTTCATCTTGGGCAAGGAACACCTGAGCATATTGCAGGTGCCAGGCGCCAAGGACTGCTGCATAGAGTTCAACTCAATGAGCAAGAGCCACAATATGCCCGGCTGGCGTGTAGGCATGCTTGCCACCAATGCCACCTTTGTAAGCTGGATACTCAAGGTAAAGAGTAATATCGACTCCGGCACCTTCCGCGCCATGCAGCTGGCTGCCGCACAGGCTTACCAAAACTCCGACGAGTGGCACACCGAGGCCAATGTCAACGTGTATGCACGCCGCCGCAAGTTGGCTGGCGAGATAATGGACGCCCTGCATTGCCACTACGACCCCTCGCAGGTGGGCATGTTCCTCTGGGGACGCATACCCGACACTTATGCCGATGTGGAGGACCTCACCGAAAAAGTGCTGCACGAGGCACGCGTGTTCATCACCCCCGGCTTTATATTCGGCTCAAACGGCAAACGTTACATACGCATCTCGCTCTGTGCCAAGGAGGAAAAGCTTGCCGAGGCGCTGACACGCATCAAACAAGTGTTCTAACTTATTAGAACCACCCTTAACCGCAAACTCTTAAAATCTTAATTATATGGAACTCAATCTCACTCCACTCAATTTGACAGACCAGGACAACAAACGTCCTATCGTGATAGCCGGTCCTTGCTCGGCCGAGACAGAAGAACAAGTAATGAACACCGCCACCCAGCTCTCAAAGAAGGGCATAAAGCTTTTCCGTGCCGGTATATGGAAACCCCGCACCAAGCCCGGAGGCTTCGAGGGCGTGGGCGAACCTGGTTTGGCATGGCTGCAGCAAGTGCAGAAGGAAACTGGCATGAAGGTGTGCACCGAGGTGGCCACTCATGCCCATGTTGAGGCTTGTCTCAAAGCTGGTGTCGACCTGCTTTGGATTGGTGCGCGCACCGTGGCCAACCCCTTTGCCATGCAGGAAATTGCCGACACGCTGAAGGGGGTAGACATTCCCGTGTTGGTAAAGAACCCCGTCAACCCCGACCTCGAACTTTGGATTGGAGGTTTGGAGCGTATCAACCAGGCCGGCATCACCCGCCTCGGTGTCATTCACCGTGGTTTCTCAACTTACGAAAAAAAGCTCTACCGCAACCTGCCCATGTGGCACATACCCATCGAGTTGCGTCGTCGTTGTCCGGGTCTGCCCATCTTTGGTGACCCCAGCCACATTGGCGGCAAGCGCGAACTCGTGGCACCGCTCTGCCAGCAGGCCATGGACCTCGGTTTTGATGGTTTGATTGTTGAGAGTCACTGCAACCCCGATGCAGCTTGGAGCGATGCCAGCCAGCAGGTAACGCCCGATGTGCTCGACTTTATTCTCGACAAACTTGTTATTCGTAAAATCACCGAGACTACTGAGAGCCTTTCAGCCCTCCGCCATCAGATTGACGAAATTGACAACTCGCTCATCGAACTCATGGCCAAGCGTATGCGTATCAGTCGCGAGATTGGTGAGTACAAGCGTCAGCACAATATGACAGTTGTGCAGACTACCCGTTACACCGAAATCCTCGACAAACGTGGTGCGCAAGGTGTGCTCTGCGGCATGTCGTCTGACTTTATCAAAGATGTGTTCGAGAGCATTCACGAAGAAAGTGTACGTCAGCAAATTGAGGTGATGAACCAATAAATCGGCAAGGCCGACTTATGACAGAATTTGTAAACGCGTTGACAAGTTAACGGGTTGACAGGTAAGTCTTGCTAAGTTTTTTAAGCTTCTCTCCAGTCTTACTTTAACATAATAAGTAGTGTATTGATACTTACCTGTTAACCTGTCAACTTGTAAACCCGTTAACCAAGAATTCCGCCAGCGGGTTATCACATTAGCATATTAGCACACCACAATGAAGATACTTATACTTGGAGCGGGCAAAATGGGGTCGTTCTTTGTCGACCTGCTCAGTTTCGACCACGAAACAGCGGTTTATGACGTTGACCCCAAACGCTTGCGCTTTATGTACAACACGCAGCGCTTTACCACGATTGAGGAAATTGAAGCCTTCAAACCCGAACTCGTGATAAACGCCGTCACGCTAAAGTACACCCTCGATGTGTTCCGCAGCATCATGCCGCATTTGCCCAAAGACTGCATCATCAGCGACATAGCCTCTGTCAAGACCGGCTTGCGCGAGTTTTATGCCGAATGCGGTATGCGCTACGTCAGCACCCACCCCATGTTTGGCCCAACGTTTGCCAATTTGGGCGCGCTGAGCAACGAAAATGCCATCATCATCAGCGAGGGTGACTATATGGGCCGCCTTTTCTTCCGTGACCTTTACAACCATCTGGGCTTGCATATCTGCGAGTACACTTTCGATGAGCACGACGAAACCGTGGCCTATTCGTTGAGTATTCCCTTTGTCAGCACATTTGTGTTTGCTGCCGTCATGAAGCACCAGGACGCACCCGGCACCACCTTCAAACGTCACATGCAGATAGCGCGTGGCGTATTGGGTGAGGACGACACCCTGTTGCGCGAAATATTGTTTAACCCCCGCACAAGCGGTCAGGTGTCAAAAATTCGCGATGAGCTGAAAGATCTGCTGCACATCATTGACAACAAGGACGAGCAGGCGCTCAACGAATATCTTAAGCGCATTCGCGAACATATTAAGTAACGAGGCTGCTGAAAAACCGACGCGGGACGCGTCGCCCCCATTAGAGGTTGCGTTTTCTATCAGACTGACAGGTTGAAAAGCGGATTTGAAGCCGTGGGAAGAACTGTTATGCCAGGAATTTGCGCTCTAATGGGGGCGACGCGTCTCGCGTCGGGTATTTTTCAGCAGCCTCGTCTCGCATCGAGGCATTTTTCAGCAACCTCAGTAACGTTCCGCCCCCCCGCAAACGAAAAATAACGAGGGGTGCTGAGAGAGACAAACAGTTGCACACACCTCCCTGCATAGGTAGGGAAGGAATGCAGCTTTTTGTCTCTTCTTTTGTTTATAGTTGCCCGCAACGGCGTCAGCCCTTATGTTTCTTTGGCCACGCGGACGTTAGTCCGTGGCCAGCCGCGCAGCGGCCTTTTGTATATCTTATGTAAACTTCTGTTGCTTATGTTTTCCGCGCTAAGCGGCTAACGCAAACGTTATATCTTTTGTTCTTCTGTCCTTTTGTTCTTATGATCTCCGCGTTAGCGGCCCGCAACGGCGTCAGCCCTTATGTTTCTTTGGCCACGCGGACGTTAGTCCGTGGCCAGCCGCGCAGCGGCCTTTTGTGTATCTTATGTAAACTTATGTATCTTATGTTTCCGCGCTAAGCGGCTAACACAAGCGTTATATCTTTTGTTCTTCTGTCCTTTTGTCCTTATGTTCTCCGCGTTAGCGGCAAATCTCATTGAGTACCACAATATCCTGACGCCATCACTTTCTGCGCCGTTGAATGATGCGGTCACCATCGTGTTACGCACCAGTTTGCTCACGGGCACACCCCCTTTGTCCGCTTGGTCGCGCCGTTGCACCTCGGGCGTGCTGTCAAGCACATTATAGCTAATGTCGCACTGTTCGTCCATAAGGGTAATACCGCAGTTCGTCGTGTGGCCAGTTGTTTGCTGTGCGCAGTCAGTGTTGTTACCCATGCGTTTTTGCGGTTGGGGTGTTTCAGTGTTCTTAGTTTGTGGTTCCGCGCTATGCGCGATAGCGTCTATCAGTTTGTCCACGCCACGTTTCACAATGGCATCGGCATAGCGCAGCATTCTGTTAAACATTCGTTTCATGGTAGTCAATAAAATTTGGTTTTGTACAAAAGTGTTGCAAAGGTAACACCAAGACATTGCACCCATCAAAAAAAGTGTACAATTTGTACACAAATAATTGCGTCCTCCCCGTCATCCCTCTTGTAAAAGAGTGCGTGTGTTTTTACTGTCATCTTGCACTTTTTGCACGTAACAAGTTGATACACAGAGGTTTCAAGAGTGTAAGATGATTTCAAAGTATCTTACACTCCCCTGCATACATCTTACACACCCCACCCCGCTGCCTTGCAGTTGGTTTTATCGTATGCGGTGGGTTTTACGCCACTGGGACGTAGAGATATCTGTCGGAGCAACAGACTTTTCTGTTCCCCTATGCCGTAATATCCTCCTCCCGTGCTTGTGCCGTGTGGCAGCGTGCAGGTTGTGTAGGTTGTGTGTAGGTGGATTTGGTAGCATCTTACACTGCGTAAGATATTGATAGCCAATGAGTTGTAACGCATTTGTGTAAGATGTAAGATATTCGGTATATAGAGCTATTGTAGCATTGTAAGCTAAATTGCACATATTTAGAAGTGTTCAGTTAATGCCTTCAGCGGGAGCACGCATTAACAGAACAATCTTGTTTTAGGGCACCTAAATATGTTTTTTCGGCTTTTATATATGATTTTATGTGCAAAACGTGACAAATGTAATTTTTTATCACTATGTTTGTAAACAAAACGAGATGTAAGAATATATGGTGAAAGATAAATTTTCGATAAGGCTGAAAGAAGCGCGTTTGATGATGGGCTTCAGCATGGACAAACTTGTGGAGCGCGCGGGTGGTGCCATTACCAAGCAGAGCATATCCCGCTATGAGAGAGGCATAATGCACCCGAAGCATAAAGCACAGGCTTCCTTGGCCAAGGCTCTCAACATCAGCATGGATTACTTCAATGGCACCAGTCTTAAGATTGACCTGCCTATGCTTCGTACTACCTCAGGTAACCAACTGACAGAAGAGGAACTTGTTGCTTTAGAAGCCAAGCTCTCCTTTTGGACAGAGCAATATCTTGACAAGGAAAAGAAAGCAGGTATTTCCACTTCTTTTACGAATCCAATTCCGAAGACTCCAGTCTCAGAATTGGAAGACATCACACGCATGGCAAACTTCCTTCGGCAGGAATGGCACTGTGGCGACGGGCCCTTGCCATGTATATTGCGACTGTTGGAGCGAAAAGGCATCAAAATTTTGATAGCAGAACTTCCTGGCGATGTGTGGGGAGTGAGCACGTGGGCCGACAAAGTGCATCCACTCATCGTGATAGACCCGTGTCCCCAAAAGACTACCACAGACCGTATCCGCTTTACTGCGGCACACGAGCTGGCCCATTTGCTCCTCACCTTTCCGGAAAGTTTAGAGTCGGCACAAATAGAGAAGCTATGCAATATGTTTGCCGGTTTTTTCTTGTTCCCGAAGGACACGTTCATCGACGAGATGGGTGGCACCAAACGCGCGCAGCTCACACTGGAAGAACTGATAGACCTCAAGGAGGTGTATGGCGTGTCGGTTTCCGCCCAAGTGCACGAGGCCAAGGACTTGCAGATGATTTCCGATGAGCACTACCATTGGTGGTACAACGAGCGAATTAAAAAGAACAAAATGGAGACAGGGTGGGGGGACTACAAAATTCCTGAAACGATTGGCAGAGAAAGAAGGGTAGATTCGAGAATAGGAGACAATCAATCATAGTATAGAACAAACAAGAATGAAGCTATTATCTTCGACTTGTTTGTAGATGTAACAACCGAAAGGATTGCTGAGGTTCGGAATACTACGCCGGTGAAGAATTTGAAGGGTATTATGAGGAGGCAATAAGTATTGTTCAAAAAGCAAATATACCTTAGTAAAGGAAATCAACAATGGGTCATTTTTATAAAGGAAGATGAATATGAAATTTTCAGATTATAAATCAACATTGCCACAAGAAACGGAGCGAGCCAAATATATAGCACATTCCGAAAATGGTAAAGGCGAACTGCAATCTATGAAGCAGCATTGCAAAGGGGTCGCAAATATGATGAAGTCGTTCGCTTTATCTGACAAGTTTGTTGATATGTATATCTATTGTGGCATAATACATGACATTGGAAAATACAGCGATGGCTTCCAAAAATATATCAGAATAGGAGGGAAAAAAGAACCTCATGCAAAATGGGGAGCGTACGTGTCAAGAAATGAAAAGCTGATCAATATTGCTTTCCCAGTCTTGGGGCATCATGCTGGGTTGCCAAATAGAGATGCGATGTTTGAGATTCTTGATTCTTGTAAAGATGAAGAATGTAAATGGCATAGCATACAGCATTCTTTAGAGGATGACAGTGTGCTGATCCCCTCATGTGATAACGCGTCGTTCAACGAAATTGAAAGTAATACGACCAAAGAGTTATTCGTTCGATTGCTATATAGTTCTCTTGTTGATGCTGATAGTCTAGATACAGAACGACATTTTCAAGAGGAATTATATGATTCACGTCCGAAACAAGTTCTTGATGTTGACAATCTTATAGCAGCATTAAATAGTAAGTTGGCTACATTCTCTTTTACTTCTCCACTCAATAAATTAAGAACAGACGTGAGATTATATGCGCAGGAACTTGCAAAAGAACTTCAAGGGTGCTTTTCCATGACATTACCTACCGGAATGGGAAAAACTCTATGTAGTTTGAATTGGGCACTTCATCATGCTAAAGCGCATTCCAATATTAAGCATATAATAATTGTCCTGCCTTTCATTAGCATCATTGATCAAACAGCAAAGGAATTAAAATCTATTTTCAAAGACGCCGATGTTGTGTTGGAAAATCACTCGAATGTTATTTACGAAGGAAAAGGAAGCAATGAAGAAGAGTATTATTGTAAAGATCCAAAACAATTGGCAACTGAAAATTGGGATTATCCGATTATTGTAACAACGGCTGTACAGTTTTTTGAATCTCTTTTTTCAAATCAACGTTCTAAATGCAGGAAATTGCATAATATACAAAACTCGATTGTCATTTTTGATGAGATACAAACTCTGCCTGTTAGATTGGCCGAATGCACAATGAATATGTTGAACGATATGTTGCATCTTTGCCATTGCAGCTTCTTGTTTTGTACAGCTACGCAACCGAATTTCCAAACTCGTAGTGACTTTAAGGGAATAGACTTTATTAAACCCTTAGTCAAAAATCCATCTGCGATATTTGCAGCTACAAAAAGAGTCGAATTTTATCCTGTTGCAGACTACCAGCCTCTATCAATAGACAAAATAGTCAATAAAATATGCGAACAAAATGATTCTGCACTCATTATATGTAATACAAAAAAGAAAACAAAGGCATTGTTTGATGAACTAAAAGTAAAAAGTCGGTTTCAAGTTCTTCATCTATCGACAAATATGGTTCCTACACATAGGATGAATACTATTGATAGTGTTAGAAAGAAATTAGGAAATGGAGAGAAATTGATTCTATGTTCAACTCAACTAATAGAGGCTGGCGTGGATATGGACTTTCCTATAGTATTCCGTGAACTTGCGCCACTGGAGTCGATTATACAGTCGGCTGGCAGATGTAATAGAGAAGGAATGCTCGATAAGGGCAAGGTGTTTTTGTTTCAATTGGAGGAAAAGGGACAACCATCTACAGAATATGAAACATTTGCACAATATGCTCAACTGTGCTATAGAAATAATGAAAGCCGTTTAACAGACGCAGACTTCTATTCGGAATACTATACAAATATCATTAAACTATATGCACCGAATGACAACATTACTCCAGAACGTGAGATGTTAATGTTCAAAAATGTTGCAGACAAGTATCACATTATTGACAATAAAACGATATCTTTGTTCGTATATAGATATGACGAAAGGAGTCTGCTATTGTATAAAAATATCATTAGCAAAGAATTCCTTACTCGGAAGGATTATCAGCAAATAGCTCAGTATAGCGTACAGATACATAGCAAGTTTGAAAAAGAAAACGCAGACAGAATAGCAGAAACTTCTAACGGCGTAAAAGTATGGAGTGGTGCTTATTCGGAGGATTTTGGATTAAGTAACGAATATGAAATATATTGCATATGATAGATAGTAATGTAGTAAAAGTAAGGGTAAAGGGTGATTATGCCTGTTTTACCCAACCAGCACTGAAAGTTGAGCGCATGACCTATCCTTGCATGACACCTTCAGCTGCTAGAGGCGTTTTGGAGTGTATCCTTTGGAAACCTGAGTTTCAATGGGTTATTAAAAGTATCAAGATATTGAAGCCAATATCATTCTCTTCATTCAAGAGAAATGAAATTAGCTCCATTCAAAGTGGTACACCCATAGACATACTCGATATGAGTAAACGTTGTCAAAGAAACAGTATCGTTCTGCGAGATGTAGAGTATATTATCGAAGCAGTAATTTACATGTCTGAAGATAACATACAGAAGGTAAAAAACAGAGATAAGAAAGCAGGAAAAGCTGCCTGTGAGCCTATTGTCAAATATCGTCAGATGTTTAACCGACGTTTGAAGAAAGGCCAGTGTTGGCATCAGCCTTATTTGGGAACTCGTGAGTTCTCTTGTGATTTCTTTCCTGTAACACAAGAGGATGAATACAAGGCAACAGAACTTAATCTGACTTATCCGATAGGCAGTCTGTTGTTTGACATTTGGTATGATAAGGATCACAATGCTACTCCAATCTATATGACAAATGCAATAGTGAAGAATAGCACGCTAGTCTGTCCTGATGAATTGAATGAAAAAATGCTTTCAACTTCACATCTTCGTGCAAAGCGTGAAGATGCAGTAAATCGCGTATTATTCGACTTTAACAGAAAGGAAACAGTATGTTCGCAGAATTAGTAGAATTAGGCAGAAGAGTTCACAAGGGGCATGATGCATTAGGTACGGAAAAGTGTGCTTGGGACATAGTCATTGACAATGAAGGTAATTTCCGAAAATTGATTCCATGTGACAAGATGATAGAAGCGGAAAAACTGTCTGCCAAGAAGGGTAAAGCACGATTGTTGCTTGACAAGCCTGAAGAAACATTATTGGGTTATCGTGTACAGAAAGAATCTTCCGGCAATTCAGAAGATAAAGAAGGAAATAAAACTGAAGAAGAAAAGAAATTTGAGCGATATATCGATAAACTTGAGGAATATAAATCAATTCCAGAGTTGGCTCCTGTTTTTTCCTTTTATAGTAAGCCGCAAGAAGTAAAGAAAGCAATAGATGCATTTGAAGGGAAAAAAAGCGGAAATATGACCTTTATGCTTGAAAGTCCAAATATTCGTTTTGTATCTTTGCAATGTGTACATGATGCAATAAAAAGAAAATACGAAGAAGAACTTTGTGCAAAGAATGATGGATGTCGCAGATGTGCAATTTGTGGCTCAAACAAATTTCCAATATTAGATGAATCCCATGGCTCAATAAGAATGCCTAGAGGACAATCTGCAGGGAGTATGTTGGTATCGTATAACACCAATGCTTTTGAATCGTATAATTTGAAAGGTAATCTCAATTCAGGTATTTGTACTAAGTGTGCTAGAAACTATATAGAAGCCCTTAAATTTCTTACAACCAATGGACATGAAACTCTCAGCTCTAAGGGAGAGAAGGAGTTTAAGTATACAAATCGTCAAAAAATAAGCGATGATACCATTGTCTTGTTTTGGACTAAAAAAACAGATGATAATATAGACCCTTGGTCAGATATTTGCCAACCTACAGTTGAAAGAGTAAAACGTATGTTTTCTTCTGTAGCGATAGGTGATTACCAACGAGCAGAAACGGAAGTAGATAATTATTTCTATTGCTGCACTCTATCCTCAGCAGCAGCTCGAATTGCAGTAAGAGATTGGTTGGCAATTAGTGTTTCCCAGTATCAGAATAATCTGAAACAATGGTTTGATGATATTGCAACAATAAAAGATGGTGAAATATACTATCCTGGCATAAACACCATTCTTTATAATTGCATAAAAAAGAAAGCTAAGCCAACACAAAGTGATTACAAGGCAAAAGCAAGAATTGGAACAATGTTATGGCATGCAGCTCTAACAAATACGTCTTTACCATTAGTGATTCTTCAAAGTGTGTTAAGTCAAATTGAGCATGACAAATCTAAATATGGCTGCTTCAACGAAGAAAAATCAACAGTAATTCGATTAGTTCTAAATAGATGCAATAAAAAGAAATACAAAATGAAGAATAAATTAGATCAAGAAAATGGGAGTAAGGCATATCTCTGTGGACGTTTGTTCGCTTTGATTTGCAAACTCCAATTTAAGGCACAGGGTGCTGTCAACAACTCTATCAAAGATAGATTTTTTGCATCTGCATCCAATGCGCCAGCACGAGTTATGGGGCTTCTGTTGACCAAATATGTCCCTATTTATGAGAAGAAAACCAAGGGAGCATATCATAACCCAATTACTGAAATAGCTGCGAAAATAGAACATTTTCCTGGTAAGTTCTCTATAACAGAGCGTGGTGAGTTCGCATTGGGATATTATTACCAATACAACAAGAAATCAAGTGATATTAACAACGAATAAAAATAGTATTTAAGATTTAATCAAAATGGAAACAGAAGTAATTAAGAATCGCTACGATTTTGTCTTTCTCTTTGATGTTAAAGACGGAAATCCAAATGGTGACCCTGATTTCGACAACATGCCTCGTACAGATGAGGAAACTGATCAGGGCTTAGTATCAGATGTGTGCATTAAGCGCAAGGTTCGCAACTATGTTCATCTTCTCAAGGGGCTTCAGAAACCTTATGACATTTTTATCAGAGAAGGAAATGTCTTGAATCCTCTAATTCAAGAGAAGAGAAATGAGGCTGACGAGGCTAATGATGATGAAAAGAAAGCAGTCAAATCTGGTAGAGAAGTTATGTGTGCCCAATACTATGATATCCGTACTTTTGGCGCTGTTATGAGTACAAGTGACGAGAAAACGGAAGAGCCTGATACCGAAGGAAAAACGCCAAAAGGTAAGAAGGCCAAGTCAAATAAGAAGATTAAAGGACTTGGTGTCGTGCGCGGTCCTGTTCAATTCACCTTTGCTCGCTCTATTGATCCTATATCCTCTAAGTCTAACTCTGTTACTCGTTGCTGTATTACAAAGGAACGCGATGCTTCGGACAAGGACAATACTATTGGTAATAAATATACCGTAAGTTATGGACTTTATCGTATGCATGGCTTTATATCAGCTACAGATGCCGTTAAAACAGGATTTTCAGAAAAAGACAAAGACCTTTTATTTGAATCACTGATAAATGCATTCGAGAATGATCGTTCTGCGGCCAGAGGCGAAATGAACCCAAGAGGATTAATCATTTTCAAACACGAATCTCCTTTAGGTAACGCTAGAGCTGGTCAATTGTTCGACCTTGTACAAATTAAACTTAAAGACGGAATTGAGTTCCCTCGTTCATTCTCAGATTACGATGTTAAGGCTCCTTCTAACGATGAGTTGAAGGCGATTTTTCCAGGTGTGACTGTTGAGGAACTCATTTAGTATCATTATGTATACTGAAGATGAAATGCTCATGTTGTCGGGGATACAGCACTTTATGTTCTGCCCCCGACAATGGGCTTTGATTCATATTGAACAGCAATGGGCTGACAACAAGCTGACGGCAGAAGGGAATATTCTACATCAGAATGTGGACAACCCTTTTTATCGTCAGAAGAATGGCGATGTCATAACCCTCCGCTCCTTGCATATAGCGTCTAAGGAGCTGGGGCTTTATGGCATAACCGACGCGGTGGAACTGCTGCCTTCTGACTCTGAAGAAGATGCCATCACTCATCAGAGATACAAAGGGTATTGGAAACCTTATCCCGTGGAATATAAAAGAGGACACAGTAAACCTGACGAAAGAGATGAGGTGCAATTAGCCGCACAGGCTATGTGCCTGGAGGAAATGTATGGTATCAACATTCCCTTTGGTGCATTGTACTACGATGAGGTTAAGCATCGAGAAACTATTGCCATCTCAGACCACTTGAGAGAAACGACCCGGCAATGTGCCGTTCGAATGCATGACATATTCAAAAGTGGCAAGATGCCGCCAGCAATAAAGAAGCACCATTGTAAGAACTGTTCACTAAAAGACATCTGTATGCCGGAAATGGCTGATTGCATAAGAGTCTCAACTTACCTAAACAGAAATCTATATGAGGATATTACTTAACACATTGTATGTCACTACGCCGGAGGCTTATCTCAGCAAGGATGGGCTGAATGTCGTTGTGTCAGTCAAGCAGGATGAGGTGTTTCGCATACCAGTCCACAATATAGAGCAAATAGTGACGTTTGGCTATATGGGGGCAAGTCCGGGACTGATGAAATTGTGTGCGGATAATAGTGTAGGTCTTACCTTTCTTTCTCCACAGGGAAGGTATATAAGCCGTTCACAAGGGCCGACAAGGGGAAACGTGTTGTTGCGTAAGGCACAATACAGGTACTCAGACGAGCCAAACTATGCCTTGCATCTCTCCAAGTTGTTCATAGCTGGTAAGATACAGAACTACCGGAATATTCTCAGACGGTTTGTGCGTGACAATGGCAGTGATGAGGCTGTAGAGATCGTGGCTGAAAACCTGTTGCGGTGTAAGCGTAAGGTGTTGAATGCAGACAATGTCGACAGTGTGAGAGGTATAGAGGGTGAGGCTGCAAATTATTATTTCGGCGTGTTCCCTCGGCTTATTTTGAATCAAAAGGCAGACTTTGTGTTTAATGGGCGTAACCGCCGTCCGCCAAAGGACGCTGTTAATGCAATGCTGTCATTTGTATATACACTTATATGTAACGACATGGCTTCAGCCTTGGAGACGGTGGGACTTGATCCCTATGTGGGATTCTTGCATACGCTAAGACCAGGACGGGCCTCGTTGGCTTTGGACATGATGGAGGAATTGCGTGCCTACTTGGGCGACAGACTCGTCCTTTCACTTATAAACAGAAAGCAAATATCAATTAAGGACTTTCTGAAACAAGGTGACGAGGGAATTGTTATGACCGACTCTGGACGTAAAACGATTATCTCTGCATGGCAAAGTCGCAAGAGAGAACATATTACCCATCCTTATTTGAATGAGAAAGTGAGCATTGGTTTGTTGCCTTATATACAGTCAATGTTGTTAGCAAGGTTTATACGCAGGGATTTGGAAGATTATCCTGTATTTTTAATAAATTAGTTTGCTTATGTTTGTACTGATAACTTACGATGTGAATATAACGTCACCGAATGGTGCAAAGCGTTTGAGAAAGGTTTCAAAAGTTTGTTTGGATTATGGAAAAAGGGTTCAGAATTCTGTGTTTGAATGTGTGCTGACCGAAACTCAGTTTGTTCTTCTTAAAAATCAGTTGAAAGGTCTTATTGATGAAGCGCAAGACAGTGTGAGATTTTATCTTTTGGGGAATAACTGGAAACGTAGAATAGAAACGATTGGTAAAAATTTTGGACTTGATTTTACTGGTGAATTGATCATATAGAGCAATGAGGGTGCGAACCTCGAGTGCTGCATAAAAACATGGGAGGTTCGCAGTTGTTGTTTCTCAATATTTTATATTCATTTTTTTGTCTCGCATTTTCTATATCAATATATTTTGACTAACTTCGCGAAATGCTTACCTTATTAAGTTGATATTCAGACATTTGCTGAATATACAGTCGCACCCCGTGTGGGTGCGTGGATTGAAACATCATCTTTGGATAATGCGTTA
>ERZ1026892.76-NODE-76-length-44708-cov-44.439881_pt1 | contig 44708 bp, 39 predicted proteins | sample MGYA00380176_ERZ1026892 | MGnify/ENA primary metagenome ERZ1026892 (study PRJEB33269, sample SAMEA4719812) | human gut metagenome | biome: human-associated habitat; feature: organic feature; material: feces | place: Cameroon | collected 2013-10 ... | reverse complement strand
CCTGTGTACCGATACTTCCCGTAGAACCGAGAATACATATCTGTTGTTTCTTCATTTACTTTGAAATTTGAACTTTGAACTTTATGATTAGTAAAGCCGTTGAATTCTTCACTCTTCGTTCTTCACTTTACAAGTCTAGCAATCCCTCCGGAATTGCCATTTTGATTTCTTTCTTTTCAGCACTCACCTCTTCGATGAGGTCGTTGCTGGCAGGAATGAGGATTTCATCACCTGCATCGGTTGTTACCTCGAAAAGAAGGTTGAGGGTGGAATCGTCTACATGATCAATGGTTCCTACCACCTTGCCGCTTACGGCATCTACCAGGTGGAAACCGATGATTTCTGCCCAGCTCATGTTCTCCTCATCACTGTCAGAGAGATGACGTGGGAAGAAAACTTCGCAACCGGTATAGTTGCGTGCCTGCTCCTGGGTATCGATATCCTCAAACTTCACGAGCACATTCTCATCGTTCTTAAAACGGTATTCCTCTAAATAGAAAGGCACGAGGATGCCATCGATATCGAGCACCAGGTACTCGGCATCTACACGGTCGAAAACATCATCTGTAATGGCGAAAGTTATCTCGCCCTTCACGCCATGAGGTTTTCCCAACTTGCCTATCTTATATACTTCGTCGCGTCTAATCATTCAACATTTAACATTTAACATTCAACATTGATTAATCACTGACACGGGTTATCTTGGCTCCCAGCGCATTGAGGCGATGTTCGATATCCTCGTAACCACGGTCTATCTGGGCGATATTGGCGATGCGGCTGGTACCGTTGGCACTCATGGCAGCAATCAGCAGGGCAATACCGGCACGGATATCAGGACTGGTCATTCTGCCAGCACGCAGCTTAATCTTATGGTCATGACCTACCACCACCGCACGGTGAGGGTCGCAGAGAATGATCTGTGCACCCATATCAATCAGTTTATCCACGAAGAAGAGACGGCTTTCGAACATCTTCTGATGGAAGAGAACGCTGCCGCGAGCCTGGGTAGCCACTACGAGGAGCACGGAGAGAAGGTCTGGAGTGAGTCCTGGCCAAGGGGCATCGGCAAGCGTCATGATGGTGCCGTCAATAAACGAATCGATGACATAATGTTTCTGTTCTGGAATCACAAGGTCATCGTCCTCTATCTTTATCTTCACACCCAGACGGCGGAATGCATCAGGAATAATACCCAAATCCTTGACAGACACATTCTTGATGCGCACACCCTCGCCACACATTGCTGCCATGCCGATGAACGAACCTACCTCAATCATATCCGGCAAGATGCGATGCTCGGCACCATGCAGTTTATCCACACCCACGATGGTGAGCAGGTTGCTGGCGATACCGCTGATCTGAGCACCCATCGCATTGAGCAGATGGCAGAGCTGCTGGATATATGGTTCGCAAGCTGCATTATAAATGGTGGTAGTGCCCTTTGCCAATACAGATGCCATGATGATATTGGCGGTACCGGTAACCGAAGCCTCATCGAGCAACATATAGCAGCCCTTCAGCTTCTTTGCCTGTATCTGGTAAACATTACGCTCGTCATCGTGAACGAAGTTGGCTCCCAGATACTTGAAGCCCAGGAAATGAGTATCCAGACGGCGACGACCTATCTTATCGCCACCCGGCTGAGCTATGGTAGCCTTGCCACATCTACCGAGCAGCGGACCTATCATGAGCACACTACCACGAAGAGAAGAACATTTCTTCACAAACTCCAGACTGTCGAGATAATCGAGTTTCAACTCATCACTTTGGAATGTATAGTCGTGACGACTGTGCTTGGTTACCTTGACACCTATCTCCTGGAGCAACTTAATCAGGTTGTTCACATCCAGGATGTCCGGCACGTTGGTGATGCGCACAGGCTCGTCGGTAAGGATTGTGGTACAGATAACCTGCAGCGCCTCGTTCTTGGCGCCCTGAGGTGTGATAGTACCTTTGAGCGGATGACCGCCCTCTATGATGAAAGACTCCATAAGCTTGTCTACTATATATAATAATGTGGATTACTTTTTCTTCTTATTATTATTTACATTCTTAGGCTGCGCCTCAATCTTCTCGAAAACGAAGGTATCGAGATCGAGCTGGATGTTGCCATCGGTAAAACGTGCCAGATCGGAAGCTACCTTGGCTACATCGCTGGAGCCATGACTCCAGGTTACCAGGTCGCGATGCATCTGGTTGGCAGTAAGCTCCACGAGTTTATCGCGCTCCTCACTTGGTTCCATCGTCTTCAGCTTTTCGAAAATCTCGAAGAGCATAGCTCCATAATGGCGCACCGGGATGTGCTGCATAGGATATGGCAAAGGCTCCGGCTTGGTTGCTATCTTCACAGCATCCGATACATCATAAGGGAAATCGATGTCGAGCTGGAAATTGCTCATGATGGCAAGCTGGTCCCAGAGTTTCTGCTCATGGTCCTCTACCCCTCTGTTCTCAGGGAACATACGGTCCATGACTGCAATAATGGTCTCTGCACAGCGCTGGCGCTCTTCACGGTCGGTAAGCGTCAGACAATGGTCTACCATCTGCTGAATCTCACGGCCATACTCAGGCAGAATGAGCTTAGCTCTCTGGGTATTATAGTCTAATCCTTCTATATTCATTCTTACAATATTTTATATAATCAATAATTCTAGAGCAGTTTCTTTGGCATCTTAGCCACGAAATCCTTGAGATAGAAAGGCACGAAATATGCCACATCTTCGAACTTGCCCTCTACAAAACGCTTCTCTGCCAGCGGAGCCATATTCTTAGCCAAAGGCTCAATGCCCTCTACGAGGTGAGCATTCGGATGGTTGATGGTCTCCATACACTTGGCAGCACCATTTCCGAAGAAGTACACATGATGCTGGTCCAGATATTCCTTGTAGGTATCAGCATCCACAATATCAGCCTGAATAGGGCGAACCACCTTCAGGGCGCGGTCGAGCACTTCGGCATATACCTCCATGCGACGGGCGTCGAGCATAGGTACGATGAGGGCGTCTTCCTCCTCAGGATGTTCGCCAAGCAATACAGGCACTGCCATCAGTTCGAGTGTTGGAACAGCGATGAGTTTCACACCGCGACCATAACAGATGCCCTTCGCCATACTCACACCGATACGCAATCCGGTATAAGAACCCGGACCACAACTTACCGCCACAGCCTCCAGCGGAAGACCATGAGAATCGAGGAAATCAAGAGCCTCATCCACAAACACACCCAACTTAACAGCATGGTTAGGACCTGTGTGATCTTCCTGGTTGAAAATCACCTGTCCACTATCACTAATTGCCACTGAGCACACGTCCGTACTCGTCTCAATATTCAAAATACACGACATAATTAAAAAATATATTCTTAAATAAGTTGCAAATATACGCATTTTCTCGCTTTTTTTTGTACTTTTGCAGAAATTTAACGCGAAAGATTATATGATACAGTCAATGACAGGCTTCGGAAAAGCTACCGCGGCCTTTAAAACAAAGAAGATTAATGTAGAGATAAAGTCATTAAATAGCAAGACGCTTGACCTCTCTACTCGTATTGCTCCGCTCTATAGAGAGAAGGAGATGGAAATCCGTCAGTATATCTCTAAAAATCTGGAAAGAGGCAAGGTTGACTTCGCCATCTGGATTGATAAGGATGCTACTACAGATGCCACTCCTATCAACGCGGCGCTTGTACAGAATTATTACCAGCAAATCAAGAAGATTTCGGCTGAAACAGGCATTCCTGAGCCAACCGACTGGTACAGCACTCTGTTGCGTCTTCCTGATGTAACAACGAAGACGGATGTGGAAGAATTGAGCGATGAGGAGTGGGAAGTGGCAAAAAATGCAATTTGCGAGGCTGTGAACCATCTCGTAGCCTTCCGCAAGCAGGAAGGAGCCGCTCTCCAGAAGAAATTTACTGAGAAGGTGGATAACATCCAGACTCTCCTGGCTAGCATCGAACCATACGAGAAGGCTCGCGTGGAGAAGATCAGACAGAACATCGTTAACGGCCTGCAGCAGATTCCGAATGTGGATTACGACAAGAACCGCCTGGAGCAGGAACTCATCTACTACATCGAGAAGCTCGACATCAGCGAGGAGAAGCAGCGCCTTGCCAACCACCTGAAGTATTTCCGCGAGACCATGAATGAGGAAGGTCATGGTGTAGGAAAGAAACTCGGTTTCATCGCACAGGAAATGGGACGCGAAATCAACACCACCGGCTCTAAGAGCAACCAGGCTGAGATGCAGAACATCGTGGTGAAGATGAAGGACGAACTGGAGCAGATCAAGGAGCAGGTGCTGAATGCCCTCTAAACAAGAGACAGGCACCTCCTCTCTCCCTCAAGAGCCGCCTCAAAAGCCCCCTCAAGTGGCGTTTTTGAAAGCCTCGCCCCGTTCCAGGCGATTCCATTGCCTGTCCCAAAAGCCCCCTATCAAACAGCAAATAAAGAAAAGAAGAATAAAAAATGAAGAACGGATTGTTAATTTTCAGCGCCCCATCGGGCAGCGGTAAGAGCACCATTGTAAACTGGCTGATGAAAGAGCACCCGGAATTGAAGCTGGCTTTCTCTATCAGCTGCACCTCTCGTGCTCCGCGCGGTACAGAACAGAATGGTGTAGAGTATTTCTTCCTCTCTCCAGAGGAATTCAAGGCTAAGATTGAGGCTGACGAGTTTCTGGAGTATGAGGAGGTTTACCAGGACAGATTCTACGGCACCCTGAAGTCACAGGTAGAAAACCAGCTTGCCAAGGGCGAGTCGGTGATTTTCGATGTTGACGTGAAGGGTGGTGTAAACATCAAGAAGTTTTATGGCGAGCGTGCCTTGAGCATCTTTGTCCAGCCACCTTCGGTAGAAGAATTGCGCCGCCGTCTGGTTGGCCGCAATACTGATGCGCCTGAGGTGATTGAGCAGCGCCTTGCCAAGGCAAGCTATGAGCTGACCTTTGCCCCTCAGTTTGACCACGTGGTCGTAAACGATGACCTGGAGAAGGCGCAGCAGGAGGTTTATCAGCTCGTCAAGGCCTTCCTAGACGCAGAGTAAGAAATGAAGAAGGTAGGAATCTTTGGCGGTAGCTTCAACCCCATCCATACGGGCCATATCGCATTGGCGAAAAGCCTTTGCGAGAAGGCCTGCCTGGATGAGGTGTGGTTCATGGTTTCGCCCATGAACCCATTCAAGAAGACCGCTACCGACTTGCTCGACGACCAGCTGCGCCTGGAAATGGTAGAAAAAGCGCTGGAGCACGAGCCACAACTGAAGGCATGCAACTACGAGTTCCGCCTGCCTAAGCCATCTTATACCTGGCACACGCTGCAAGCCATCAGCAAGGATTACCCGGAAAACGAGTTCACCCTGCTGATTGGTGGCGACAACTGGGCTGCTTTCGACAAGTGGTACCACCACGACGACATCCTAGCCCACTATCCCATCGTGGTTTATCCGCGCCAGGGAGCCAGCATAGGCAATGTGCCAGAAGGCGTTACCATCGTAGAAACTCCACTGCTCAACATCAGCAGCACGGAAATCAGAAAGCGTATCAAAGAGGAGGAAAGCATCAGGGGAATGGTGCCGGAATGCATCGAACAACTGGCTGTCAGAAACTACAGGCAGCTCTAAGCATCCCTCTCTCCGAAAACGCTTAAAATCATATTTAAACAACAAACAGCAAAAAATGAGTTGGAAAGAAATCATTAAGAAGTGTCTGAACGTGGCTTCTGCGCCGATTCGCAGAAATGCCAACTTCTTTGTGTTCATGTACCTGCTGGGCATGATCAGTTCTATCGTGACTACACCTGCCAAGGGGACTTTATACGACAACCTGTTCCTGGAACTCTTTGTCGACCTCTATGTGGTGTGTGCCGTTGTCGCCATCTTCCCCAAGAAGGTGCGCTGGGGTCTGCGTGCCGTACTATACCTTATATTATATAGTACAGCTGCCGCCGACACCTATTGCTACGTGAATTTCGGCTCTACGCTCAACCCTTCTATGCTGATGCTGGTGGGCGAGACCAACAGTTCGGAGGCTAGCAGTTTCCTCTCAGCCCTCATCTCTGCCGAGGTTCTCTTCAGTAGTGTGGGCTGGATCCTGCTTCTCGCTCTCATCCAGATTCTCATCGCCATCTTCCGCAAGCAACTCATCAAGCTATACGTTTTCATCATTACCGTTCTGGAGTTGGCTTCAGTCAAGAAACGGCTGATGGCTATCCCTCGCATGACTGCAGCCATGCCTGCCAGCTTCGGAATCCTATGCCTCACCATCTTCATCACAGGATGCTGCACCTCCTGGCACAACAAGATGGCTTACCATAAACTCATGAACGGTAGAACGATAGGCGAAGTAGAGCATATCCTGACAGAAAAAGATCATGCTGTACTCTATCTGCCAATCTACCGACTCCAATTCAGTATCTATGCCAATCAGCTGGCAGCACATCAGATTACCCAACTCATCCATGCTGCCCACGATGTGAAGGTTGACAGCTGCAGCTACCGCTCGCCAAACATCGTGCTGATTATCGGCGAAAGCTTCGGCCGCCATCATTCCCAGCAGTACGGCTATTTTATGGATACCACTCCACAGCAGGTAGCCTTGGAGAAATCGCGCAAACTCACCAAGTTTACCGATGTGGTAACCTGCTGGAACCTGACCAGTTTCGTTTTCAAGAACATGCTCTCTACCCATGTGGTAGGCGAGAAAGGCGAATGGTGCGACTATCCGCTCTTCCCTGAAGTGTTCCGCAAGGCAGGCTACAACGTAACCTTCATCACCAACGAATTCCTGCCACAGGCAAAGGAGGCGGTTTACGACTTCAGCGGCGGTTTCTTCCTGAATAATCCGGAACTGAGCAAACTCCAGTTTGACCACCGCAACACCCAACTCCACGACCTGGACGACGGACTGCTGCAGGATTATGATGACAGTCTGAAGAACTTCCAGAAGGAGCACAACCTCACCATCTTCCACCTGATGGGACAGCATGTAAACTATAAGCAGCGTTACCGCACGAAGCAAGCCCGGTTCTGGGCAAGCAGTTACGAAGACAAGCGCCCTGAACTGACCAATGCCCAGCGCAAGATGCTGAGCCATTACGATAACGCCACCCTCTACAACGACTCTATCGTAGCCCAGATTGTAAAGCGGTTCCAGAAGCAGGATGCCATCGTTATCTACGTGCCCGACCATGGCGAGGAATGCTACGAAGAGAACCGTGGCTTCATCTGCCGTAACCACTCTGCAGAAATCGACTGGCCGTTGGCTCACTATGAGTTTGAAATTCCGTTCTGGATATACTGTTCGTCAAAATATATCAGGAACCATCGCGATATCTACCGTCAGATACGCAAGGCTAAGGACAAGCGCTTCATGACCGATGCCCTGCCTCATCTCCTGCTGTATCTGGCTGGCATTGAGACACCTACCTATAAGGAGGAATATAACATCCTGAGTCCGAAATATGACGAGATGCGACCACGTATCCTCAAGAATTCTGCCGACTACGACAAACTTCGTGATGCGCATCTGGAAAAGATAAAAAAGGAAGAAAGTAAAAAGAAAAAACAATAAAGAAAGGAGAAACTGATTATGAATAGTGCTATTCTATCACGCCCGGCATGCAATGCCCTGAGAGGACTCGCCATCATCGGCATCTTCATGCATAACTACTGCCATTGGCTGGGACCTATCGTCAAGGAGAACGAGTATCAGTACTTTCAGCACAATGTTGACTGGCTGAACCAGGTGATGGTCAATATGGACCTCAACCTGCCTGTACATCTGCTCTCGTTCTTCGGTCATTACGGTGTGCCCGTATTCCTCTTCCTGAGTGCTTACGGACTGGTGATGAAATACGAGGCAAAACCTTATCTCTCTACCGAACAGCAGACCAGAATGTACAGCATATCGGGCAAGAAGCTTACAGGAAGCATCAACTGGCGCGAACCGCTCCACTTTATCCGCTATCACTATCTGAAACTCTTCAAGATGATGATAGTAGGTTTCGTGGCATTCACGATGGTTGACTACATCACGCAGGGTCCTCACCACTATCAGGTGCTGGATATCATATCGATGTTGGGCATGTTCAACAATGTGCTGGAGAATCCCGACAGAATCATCTGGCCGGGTCCGTACTGGTTCTTCGGTCTGATGCTGCAACTTTACATCATCTATCGACTGCTGCTCTATCGCCGTCATTGGGGATGGACCGTAGGATTGATGGTCATCTGCATCGGCATCCAGCTTCTCCTGGGCTTTGACAATCCTGAGAGTGAAGTGATGAACCGTTACCGCTACAACTTTATGGGCGGCATGCTGCCATTCGGTCTGGGCATTCTCTATGCCAGATATGGCGAAAAGATACTCATGACGTTCCATTCGCCTATCACCAATTTCTTTGGCTGCATCTTCTGTCTGTCGCTTATCTTCAGTCTGAGCGGCAGCATGGTTGGCTGGACCTTCGTGCCTTTCTTCTTCTGTCTGTTGAGTGTATTGGTAGCCGACCTACTCCAGAATATCAGCTGGTTATCAGGCTTATATAAGGTATTAGAGTGGATGGGCAGCATCTCCGCCGCCCTCTTCGTAACCCATCCTATCACCCGCAAGATATTCATCCCTATCAGCCGTCAGGGCGACATCTATGCCGGCCTGCTCCTCTACATCATATCGAGTATCTGCCTGGCATGGCTCTTCACCCAACTGATGAAGAAGATTCCAAACCCGAAGCCCTAACCCTCTCTTCAATAGGAAGAAGAAAGAAAGAAGAAAGAAAGCAGCAAAGGAGAAGGGAGAAGAAGCAAGCAAGAACGAAGAAGCAAGCAGCGAGCAGCAAGAAAGAAAGCAGCAAGTGCGCCCCCGTTCCAGGCGATTCCATCGCCTGTCCCCATAATAAATAAAAAAGAAAACCCAGCATGAATTGGAAGATAAAAGATATAGAACTGGCGAATATCAGCCGGTTTCGCGGCGAGTTGATGGGAGCAGCCATGCTGTTCATCATCCTCTTTCATGTGGCATTGCCTAGAGAAGATGCCTTTTACGGGCTTCGCAGAATGGGCAATGTCGGTGTAGACATGTTCCTCTTTCTCAGCGGAATAGGTCTCTGGTTCTCGTGGATGAAGAATCCTTCTGCCAAGCATTTCTTCATCCGTCGTTATCTGCGCATCTACCCTACCTGGCTCATCATCGCCTGTCTTTTCTATATCCCTTCTTTCCAGGGCGGAAGCACCTGGAACTGGATCAATCTCTTTGGCGAGATAACCATCAACTGGGGGTTCTGGCTGCACGATGAGCTCAACTTCTGGTACATCCCAGCCACGATGATGCTCTATCTCTTTGCCCCTGCCTATATGGAACTCATCAAGCGCCACCCTATTTACCGATGGTTGCCGGTGGTGATGATCATGTGGTGCATCCTGGTACAATATGTCACCCCGATACATCAGGCAGTAGGACATCTGGAGATTTTCTGGAGCCGCGTGCCTATCTTCTTCATCGGCATCAACATGGGCGAGATGGTAAGACAGAAACAGACGCTCGACGGTGCTTCGATATGGATGATATGGCTCATGTTCCTGATGACGCTGCTGGCGAGCATCTTCCTGGAACAGGAGAAGCACGGCATGTTTCCGCTCTTCCTCGAACGCATGCTCTATATCCCGCTCACCATCACCAGCATCCTGCTGCTGAACCGCATCTTCCGCCGCACACCGGGCTGGTTTAACAGGGGTTTCATGTTTGTGGGAGCGCTGAGTCTAGAGTGTTATCTGCTCCATATCCACTTCGTGCTGAAATACATAGAGCCTCATCACATGGGCTATTGGCCTACCTTCTTCATCTGCATAGGCATCACCCTGCCGGCAGCGTGGATTCTGAGCAAGATAGCCGGATGGATTTCTAAAGAGTTAGCTAAGTTTATCAAGTAAAAAAGGATTTATTAAGAAAATAGGAGTTTTATGAACGAGAATAAATTGGAAGACAGTAAAGGTTTTGCTGCGCTGCTGCGACTGGTTCGCCCGAAGCAATGGATCAAGAATGGCTTTATCTTCTTACCGCTGTTCTTTGGCGGCGCCCTGTTGCATACAGATGCCCTGCTGGCGGGTCTGATTACTTTCTTCGCCTACAGTTTTGCTGCATCAAGCATCTATTGTTTCAACGATATCTATGATGTGGAGGCCGACCGCCGCCACCCTGTCAAGTGTCACCGTCCGATAGCATCGGGGGCGGTCAGCATCAAGCAGGCATACGGACTGATGTTCCTGATGTTTGCCCTCTCTATGGGTGTATGCAGCCTGCTCGAATCATGGGAGACGATGGGAATCATCATCTTCTATTGGCTTCTGAATCTTGGCTACTGTGCCAAATTCAAGCAATATGCCATCATCGATGTGTGTATCGTGGCTTTCGGTTTCGTACTCCGTCTGCTGGCAGGTGGTGTAGCAACGGGCATCGTACTCAGTAAGTGGATTGTGCTGATGACCTTCCTCATCACCCTCTTCATGAGTTTTGCCAAGCGCCGCGATGATGTACTGCGCATGGAGAAGACGGGCGAGGCTCCCCGCAAGAATACCATCCGCTACAACCTCACCTTCATCAACCAGGCTATCACGATTACGGCTTCCGTAACCCTGGTATGTTACATCATGTATACGGTGAGTCCGGAGGTGATTGATAAGTTCCATACTGATTATCTCTATCTTACGAGTGTCTTTGTGCTGGTTGGTTTGCTGAGATACATCCAGATAGCTGTAGTAGACCAGAAGAGTGGTGACCCTACGAAGATTATCCTGCGCGACCGCATCACCCAGTTTATCGTGCTTGCCTGGCTGCTCTCTTTCCTGATCCTTATTTATATCGTATAAGAAAATGAAGAAAAAATTATATTGTTTCGATTTCGACGGAACGCTGACAACAAGCGATACGCTGCTGGAATTCATCAGATATGCCAAGGGTACCGCTCGTTTTCTGATGGTATTCCTGATGTACAGTCCGCTCCTGGTACTGATGAAGTTGCATCTTTTTCCCAACTGGAAGGCGAAGCAACTCATCTTCACCCATCTTTTTGCCGGCATGCGTATAGAGAAGTTTGATGCGCTCTGCCGCGATTTTGCCGAAGAATACCAGCATCTGTTGCGCCCCAAAGGTGTTACGCTGGTACACGAAGCCCTGGTTGCAGGTGCTCAGGTTTTCATCGTGAGTGCCAGCATAGACAATTGGGTCCGCCCGTTCTTTAAAGTTCGCGGCCTAGATGGAGTTAAGGTTTTAGGCACCCAGATAGAAGTGATTGATGGCAGACTTACCGGCAAGTTCAAGAGCAACAACTGCTATGGAGCAGAGAAGGTGCATCGCATCACAGAGGCACTTTCAGCATCCCCATCTGCCACCTCTCCAGCATCCACCTCCTCTCCTGCATCCGCCGCTTCCTTCGTCCGCTCCCAATACGAGATAGAAGCATTCGGTGATAGCCGTGGCGACAAGGAGATGCTTGCCTTCGCCGACAAAGGTCATTACAAGCCCTTCAAATAAAAAGTGGTTATTAGCCCGAAATCAAGTGAACAGGTCATCCATTGTGATTTGTACTTGAGCCAAGGCCGCATACTGTGTAAGGCGCACGCCAAAAGTAGTAATCATCGTTGGGATAATGCCACTTTTTATCCCTGTTTCTGCCACGAAATCAGCCATACGATTACGAATGCGCATATCCTCCTCCTTAGTGATCGTGTAAGGCATCTGCGAATACTTGATTTCACATAGATTCACGAGATTATCGGCACGTTCTATCAGCAAGTCGATTTGCGCAGCTGGCTTTGAAACCTTACTTCGCCAAGAATAATACTCGGTATGGATTTGGTCTATACCTAAGAAATGCTTGATTTGAGGAATATGCGACATGCAAACTCGCTCAAAAGCCAATCCATACCAAGTATTTTGACGAGGTTTGCCCATCAAGTGAGTCCAATATCCCGTGTCCGTCGTACCAGGATGGCAAAACGTCATATAAAATAATGTATAGAGGTCGGTGAGCTGAAAGATTTGATCTTTCTGCTTTATCTTCTTATCTCTGGTATTATACCCTCTTACGAAATCGCAATTTATCAATTCACTAAGAACCTTTGTCAAGGTTCCACCCGATTTCAACTTCAATTTCTCCGTGATTTCCTTTCGGGTCATACCTTGCCTACATGATGCAAGTGCCTCTATAACACGCATATAGACCTCGGAATTTCTAAACAAGGACGAATAAAGTCTTCCATATTCTCGCTTCAGTTCAGCGTGGGATGAGAAAAACAATCTGTCGACATTCCCTTCCACACCTTGCTTTTTATCCAACAAACTGAGATAATAAGGCACCCCACCCAGGATGCTATATATCTGAAGGATAGAAATGCGAGTCCATGAGAATCCATAAGCTTGCAGCATCAGTTCCGTCTCACGAAGAGTAAAAGGAGCAAGATACATCTCGTGCGTTATCCTATTATGAAGCCCACCATGACTATCTATCAGATTGGCAATCATCCATGACGTGGCACTGCCGCAAACGATAAGCATGATTTCACTTTGGTAAGCAGCCCATCCGTTCCAAAAGTGCTCAAAAGCCTGTTGGAAACCAGATTTCGGCGTATCCAAGCATGGTAGTTCATCGATAAAAACAACGAGTCGTTCTCCTTTCATTTTTGCCTTTAACAACTGTTTCAATGCCTCAAAAGCCTCTGTCCAATTCGTAGGAATAGGCTGTTTAGAATCTCCATATTCCCTCAGCGCAAACCCGAAATTAGAGAGTTGCGCCTCAGCTGGTGCCTCTATAGACCCAGACATATCAAAGGCAAACTTATCACGGAAGAGATTTCTCACAAGATAAGTCTTGCCGATACGACGCCTGCCATATACAGCCACAAACTCAGCTTTGCCAGAATGATAATATTCTGTCAACAGCTCGATTTCTTTCTTTCGTCCGATAATTTGCTCCATACCTTTTTAATCTAACTTTAATAATGGTGCAAATATAAGATAATTATCCGAGAAAAGCAAGGATTCTTTAGCCAAATCGATGATTTTTAACTCGATTTGGCTAAAGAATAGGTTATGCTATAGCCAAATCGAGCCATTTCCCTTCGATTTGGCTATAGAATATCTTGTAGATACCTTTCTATTTTATCCTTTCACCCGCTCCCAATACAAGATAAAAGCATTCGGTGATAGCCGTGGCAATAAGGAAATGTCGCGCCTGTAAGGGTAAAAGCTTTAGTGAGTAGGTAGTAAACTAAATATAGGAAACTACAGGCTGTATCGGGTTACTGATATGGCTGCATCGGGTTACGAATATGGCTGCGCTGGGTTACGAATATGGCTGCGCTGGGTTACGGATATGGCTGCGCTGGGTTACGAATATGGCTGCGCTGGGTTACGAATATGGCTGCATCGGGTTACAGATATTACTGCGTAAGCTAACGGAGACGTATCCGTAAGCTTATCGAGACGTCTGCGTAAGCTAACTGAGACGTCTGAACTCGCTTACAGAACTACCTGAATTGTCTTACTGAACCACTTGAATTGCTCGACTGAACCACTTGAGCTAGCTGACTGAGCCACTTGAGTATTCTTCTTCATGTGCTTGCGTGCAACCATAGAAACTTTTCAACCGTACAGTTATTTACAGAACTTTCGCAAGTTTTGCCCCACACGCCCTGAAAGGGCAGAAGCTCCTAGCCCAGGGCATCGCCCTGGGTAATTACGGACGCAAGCCTGTCGCCCTGTAAGGGCAAAAGCTTTAAAATACTGGGCAATATACAAAGCTTTTGCCCTTACAGGGCGCCTTGCTGATTGCCATTATACCCAGGGCGATGCCCTGGGCTAGGAGCTTCTGCCCTTTCAGGGCGGGTGAGTGAGATACTTGAGTATTGAATGATAAAACAGGATTAATCAAGATGGCATCTCGATGCTCATCCATTAAAACAGCGAGGGCTGCAAACGGTATTGTTACCGTCTGCAGCCCTTACTTATATTAGTATCAGAAGCGTAAAATTACACTCCCTGACCTGGGTAGTTCGGATCATTCGAACCGAAGCCTGGTCCCCAACTATCCCATTCTTCTTGCGTTATTCCTCCACCGGTACTTCCTCCACCGGTTTCTCCTCCACTTCCTGCCAGGATGCAAGGTGTATTCATTTCAAATATCTGAATTGCAGGTGATATATATTCTTTCTTCTTCATAATTCCTTGTTGATTAATTATTTAACACTAAATTTCTTTCCATTCTTGATATAGATGCCCTGGCGAGGTGTTCCCATTACGCGCTGGCCCTCTAAGGTATAGATGGCTGATGAACCAGTCTGTTTGCCATCTCCTAAGCTGATGATGCGGATACCTGTAGTAGAACTGTCGTCTGGCAAACCGATGCTGAACAGCATGGTACGTGAAGAAGCCGACTGCGATGGCTGGACGTTCAGATACATGCGATAAGGAGACAAATCACCTGTGTGGATACCAAACTTACCATCTTCACGGAAACTGTAGCTTCCCTCTGCCATCGGAGTAGTTGTATAAACACCACCTATTGAGGCACTTTCCAGTTCATGGCAGATAGTCATAAAGCCAGTCTTACCATCCCAGTCTCTCACAGTCAGCGACTTGGCTGTTGGAGCTGCGTTATACTCTACATTCTGTGCCGTTACAACCAAATTCAGAGCTGTGCCCTCTGCACCAAGCTTAACAATCATTGGTGTACCAGCCTTGATGACAGACTGCTCATCGAGCATAAGAACGAATTTCAATACACTTGCATCATTTGTAGGCATGTGAATCATCATATCTCCTACCGGATAGCATTTCTCTGCACCAGCAACTTCTGCTGCCTTGATATCGAAAGGAAGGCAGAGTGTTGCATACCCCTTCTGTTCCTCATTGAGCTGACGGCTATACTGAAGGTTCTTCACCGTGAACTCAGCCTTGGTGTTGATGGTTGTAGCATCGGTAAGGTTCAGTTCCTCTACATAGAACTTGCCGTCTGTTGACTTTGTAGCCTCCAGTGTTCCATCTGCATCAGCTACATACTTATGCTCAGGGCAGCTCTCGTTGCTGCAGCCCATGTGATAGATGAGTTTGGCAGAGTCGAACACAGGACTGGTTAAAGTGGCAGATGCTACGTGAACCAATTCATTCTCAGAAGAACTGTTGCTATATGAGGAATCCGTTCCATCGCAGTAACTGACTTTATATACAGTATTGCCCTCAGCAGCTGTCAGTACAGGATAAGCATCTGCTTCAGCACCCAAGAGTTTCTGATACCACGCCAGTTCACCTTCTGATTTGCTTCCGTTGAGTAGGTAAGCCACTTCGCCGCTCTTCAGCTGCTCAGGGTTGAATACCTTGATCACGTCAGCTTCATTCATACCTTCAGGATAGGTCAATGAGCCTTGTCCGATAGCCTTTACGGCACCATCTGTCTGCTCAGTTTTATTGATGGTCAGCTTAGCACTACTGTTGTATGCCAAGATGCCAGAAGCGGTGCAGGAGGAGGCATAATTGATCCTTCCAACAAGGAGACCGGCATATTCTTTATTCGAAGTAGCTGTAACATTACCAGTGCCAAGCACATTGTTCAGATTGCATTCAATAGCATTTCCTATCAAGTTTCCGACATACTCATATCCAGTTATATTGCCATAATTAGCACTGTTCTGAATGGTTCCTGATCGAAAATAGCCAACCATGCCACCAACGTTGTTTCCCGAGCCTGTTACGACACCATAATTGGCGCATGAAGTGATGGAATTGTCGGAACCATCATACCAACCAGCAATACCTCCTACATATACTGCACTCTTCACTGCTGCATGGTTTTCGCAGTTGCTGATGTTGCCCTTTGCCATTCCTACTATTCCGCCAGCGTTATCTATTCCTTCTACCGAACAACTAGCCAAAGTCTTGATATCTTCAATAATACAAGACCCTGCGCCTCCTGCCAAAATTCCGGTGCTACGAAAACCAGTACTATTTACCTTCGCATTATTGAAAGTGATGTTCTTGATACTGCCAGCATCAACATAGCCGAAGAAACCGGCATAGCCGATGAAACCGGTATTCTCAGAGATGGCATTGATGTAGAGATTGCTGATGGTCTTCCCTTTGCCATCGAATGTACCTTGATAACTAATATCTGAGTTTCCGATAGGATTCCAACTGAGTTCTTTAGTATTCGTGGCGGTATTAGCCTCATGGCATACAGTGCTCATATCAATTTCTTTCACATCATCGGCAATCTTTGCACAGGCGTTAGGGTGACCTCCATTCACGTAGTCACGGAACCACGCCAGATGATCTGCCGTCTTCAACACGAAAGGCTTTGCCTCGCTTCCATTACCAGTCATGCCTGCTGGCAATTGGGTCAGTTTTACATTGAGCGTAACATTGCCTTCGATGGCAATGCCATTGGATTCTCTTGCACCGATATAATAAGTGGTGCCTGCTGTTACATTGTAGGTGATTTTGAAGTCGCGTCCATTGCCAAAATCATTATAAGTCAAGTAAGATGTAGCCGTACGGCTTTCCCACAGGGTACCATTAGTAACTTTGCCGTTGCTGTTTGCCGTCACATCCAATATGCCATCTTCTGGAGCTGTATATTTATAAAGATTGTAACCGCTGATTTCTTTCGAATCGCCAGATACCTTTTCGATTGTTATGGCATTGTCGCCCTTTGTCAAGAAAGGAATTTCCTGCTGACACTTCGTGCATTTGTCGTTCTCATCATATTCATGTCCGGTTGCTGATACTACAAGATTGCTCACCTCTTGTGTCATCTGCTCGTCCGAGAAAAACTTATGGCAAAGATTACATTCCCAATATTCGATGTTGCCATCTGTGGTGCAGGTAGCATCCACGGATTTGTGATGTACGGGACTATCGCCATGCTTAATCGTTAATGTGCCCTCTTGTGCTGGCTTGGTATTGGTAAATGTAAATGTACCTGTACCTACCAACTCGCCTAAACAATTCATAGTCATATTACCATCCAAGTAAACCTCATCAGCAGAGCCAAGTAAAGGATGATCGTCGGTGTTCAGATTTTGCCCCCATTTTGCACTTCCTGAGGCATTTCCCTGGAGTATAAAAGCAACCAATCCGCTCTTCAACTGTTCTGCAGAAAATGCTTTTACCCTAAAAGCAGAAGTCAATGAGCCTTGTCCGATAGCCTTGACAGCTTCACCTGTCTGCTCAGTTCCATTGATGGTAAACTTCACACTACTGTTATATGCCAAAATGCCAGAAGCGGTGCTGGAGGAATTGATTATGTGTCCAACAAGAAGACCGACACGATTTGCAGAAGTAGAAGTAGCAGTAACATTACCAGTGCCAAGCACATTATCCAGATGGCATTTAGTAGCATATCCTATCAAGTTTCCGACAACATCAGATCCCATTATATTGCCATAGTTAGCACAGTTCTGAATAGTTCCTAAGTCAAAATATCCAACCATGCCACCAACGCGGTTTCCCGTTCCTTTTACGTCACCATAATTAGCGCATGAAGAGATGGAAGTGCCGGAACCTTCTGAGCTACCAGCAACACCACCTACAGTATATGAACCCTTCACCATTGCATGGTTTTCGCAGTTGCTGATGTTGCCCTTTGCCATTCCTACTATTCCGCCAACGTAGTTTTTTCCTTCTACCGAACAGTTAACCAAGGTCTTGATATTTTCAATAGAACAGCATGCTTTTCCTGCCAAAATTCCAATACAATAATCATCATTAGTACTCTTTACCTTTGCATTGTCGAAAGTGATGTTCTTGATGCAGCCACCTTCATTAGCATAGCCGAAGAAACCGGCATAACCAGAGGTGACATTGATGTAGAGATTACTGATGGTCTTCCCGTTGCCGTCAAATGTACCTTGATACTTATTATCTGAGTTACCGATAGGATCCCAGCTGAGCTCTTTTGTATTCGTGGCGGCATCAGCCGCATGGCAGAACTCTACCAAGTCGATATCAGCAGTCAGCGTGGCTGATGCTGATGGGTGAGTAGTTCCATCTTTTTCGCCTTCGTTCACTATCTTTCCGTTCACATAGTCGCGGAACCACGCTAGTTCGGCTGCTATGGATATCTGAAAAGGATTGTCTACATCGCCATTACCAATGGAAGGTCTAGAAGGCGTTTGTGCCCATGCCCCCCCATAAGGCATGAGGATAGACATCACGAGCAGCAGCATCGTGACGAGCCAATTCGATTTGTGTAATTGTTTCTTTTTCATACACGTTTTGTTATAAATAATTAATGTTAATATTTTTTCTTATATATCTGCTTACCAATTTATCGCAAAGATAAGGAGCTTTCCTCTATGATGGGATAGGCTTCGCCATCATGCCCATTGGATCATCAGAACGAAGATCATTCCTGGAAACATAAGAGGCTTGCCTGCATGATGAACAGGTGTGCCGGACAGCAATCCGGCATGGCTCCAATCTAGCAATCATGCTGCAAATATACAAAAAATATTTGGAAAAAGGTGTCGCATTCCCCTGCCTAGGTGTCGCATTGCTATCATTTAGGTGTCGCATTGGTGGGGGAATGCGACACCTGAAAGGGGCTATTCCCGATAAAAATGTCTCTTTTCTCTTGTATTTTTCAAAAATTAACAATTTCTGCTTTCAATCATCCAAAGCTGCATTTGTAGCCGGATAGTCACTCTCTTCCGTCACTCAGAGTCTCCTGAAAGTCCGTTTTGCGTGATGCCAATAATACGAAAAAAGGGGCAGCATGTTCGTTCTACAGTCCCTAGATGTAACCTTAGTGAAGCCTGTAATGAATCATTTTATCACACCCTTTAGAAAGATATAATTGTAAAGATTATGTATCTTTTATGGTATTTATATACACCTCCAAGAATACTGCTCAACTACCCATGTACGGCGAAACGCCGTATCAAGTATATCAACTCGCTGATTTACAGCATATTGCTTACTCGATTTTGCATATAATTTAAGTACAAACTGAAGGTCCGTTTCAAAAAGATTTTGAGAATCCGGGGGATTTCAGGCAAAAAGATTTTGAGGAAAAGAATATTTTTTGTAAATTTGCCCCCAATTGTAACATCAACAAATAAAGATTTTGAAGATATTCAATATGAAACAAAGGAATACAGACATCGACTGGATAAGAGCCATCCTCATCATTCTCATGATATTGATTCATATCGTGAGTTTCGGCAACGCATATCCCCAGCTCAAGGCAGGCATCCTATCTTTCATGATGCCTACCTTCCTCATCATCACAGGCTATCTCGTCAATATTGAGAAAAGCCCAAAGGAGATGGGAAGGTATCTGATGCGTCTCGCCTTGCCTTACGTCATCATGGTTACCGGGTTTTCTGTACTTTCCTATTTCATGCCCGTAAGAGATGGCATCACGGAACTGTCACTCTCTCAGATTTGTGAGAAGATATTTGTTACTTCCATCGGTCCGTATTGGTTCATCCAGACGATGATTATCTGCGGCATTCTCTATTACGTCAGTTTCAAGGGAGCAACCTGGGGGAAACTCAGACAAGGGGAAACGACGATGAGTACCACTACAAGCCTCTTCGTCTTCGCCACCCTACTCCTGCTCCTGTCCAAGACACCTGCTCTTTCGCCGAGTGCCGCCACCTATTATTTCATCGGCGTAGTGCTCAGACAATGCCATATCGGCTTTGACAGGATATTCCGTCCTTCGCCAGCAGCCCTACTTCTCTGGCTGCTACTTCTGGGCATGGAAGAATGGTACGATTGGGGCACGCTCGCCATCGTCTTCTCCTGCTGGTGCTGCATTTCATCCCTGATGTGGATTCACAGCCTCATCATCCGCCTACAGGATAATGCCAGCGTTCGAAAGACAGAAGATACCTTATTATATATAGGCCGCAACACGTTGCCCATCTACCTCTTCCACCCCATCTTTACGATGGCAGCCAAGTTTTATCATCCCCTCTTTAGTTGGGACAGGAGCGAAATCTGTTTCGCCCTCGTTACCATTTTCATCGCCATTGCCGGAAGCATCGGCATCGCCAAGATGATGGAGAAGACCCATCTGGCTTATCTCTTCGGAAAAGGAAAGATGCTGAGATAAATAATACCACGATATATTTGGTAATTTGGAGATTTTGAAGTACTTTTGCAACATGAATATCAAGAACAAGATAAATAATATGGATGATGCCAAGCGAGAGAAGCTGGGCGAAGTCATCAGATTCGGAATCGTAGGCGGACTGGCTACGGTGCTGCAATATGTCATCTACCTGGCTATGATGCCGGCGCTGACCCATTTCATCCCCAACATGGGCGACCACAGTCTGGCTACCACCGCCAACACCATCGCCTACATCGTGAGTTTCATCTTCAATTTCATCGCCAGCACCCGCTATACCTTCAAGGTAAAGGCGAATGCCAAGCGCGGAGCAGGATTCACCCTCTCCCACATCGTCAATTACTCGATGCAGACCCTCTGCCTCAACCTCTTCGTAGGCTTGGGTCTAGCCAAACAGCTGGCTATGATACCCACCCTCTGCATCTGCATCCCGGTAAACTTCCTCCTGGTAAGGTTCTTCCTGAAGAAATAAGGGGATTCCCAAAACACGATAAAAGAAAGATATGAAAAAGATATTCGATATTTTTAAAATCAAGAAAGAGGAAAGAGTTTCAGCACTCGTCGCACTCATCATAGCATGTGCCCTCAATGCCCTGACTGTCATCAAATACCACAGCCAGTTCTCGCAGATTACAGATAATTATCACAAACTCTTTGTCAAGACCTTCCATGTGGCAGGTTTCGACCCGCTTACCTATAGCATTGTATCTCACTGGGACACAGAATATAACGTATACCGCCACCCGCTGCTGGCGTTCTTCATGTATATCCCGAATCAGATAAATCAAGGATTGATGATGCTTACCGGCATCAACTGCGTTCAGTTTGTCGTGGGAGCTATCCTGGTGTTCTGCGCCTTCTATTCCTTCATTTTCCTTTATCGTATATTCAGAGAAGTGATTGGTACAAAGCGCTTTGATGCCAATCTGCTCTCTGCCTTCTATTTCTCTTTCGCCTATGTGATGGTTTCAGCGATGGTACCCGACCATTTCATCATGTCGATGATCATACTCCTCTGCACCCTGTATATCACAGGCGTATGCATGAAGAAAGGCAGACAGCTTACCATCTGGCAGACTATCCTGCTCTTTGTATTTACAGCGGGCGTATCGCTCAACAATGGTCTGAAGACCTATCTTGCCGCCCTCTTCACCAATGGCAGAAAGTTCTTCAGCATCAAATACTTCCTGATAGGAGTCATCCTTCCAGCAGCCCTCATGTGGGGCTTTGCAAGATGGGAATACCGCACCTTTGTATGGCCTAAGGAGATGGCAAGACACGAGGCTAAGATGAAGAAAAACAAGGAAGCCACAGCCAAGATTTACCAGCAATACCGCGACAGCACTGGCGTGAAAGACTCGGCAAAGGTAGAAACTGCCGTCAGGAAAATCATCAAGGATAAAGCGCATGCCAAATATGTTCGTGACCATAAACAGATATGGAACAAGAACACGGGCAAGCCTATCGCCAAGGGCGAATTCATGAACTGGACCGACAAGACGACCTCCCGCTCGCAAACTCTGGTCGAGAATTTCTTCGGTGAAAGCATCATGCTGCACCAGCAGAACCTTCTGGGCGATGTATTGCGCAACCGTCCGGTTATCGTGAAATACCAGTCTGCGGTCAATTATGTGGTAGAGGCATGCATCGTTGTGCTTTTCTTACTTGGCATCCTTGCCGGAAGAAAATCAAAGTTTCTCTGGCTCACCCTGACATTCTTCCTGATGGATGCTGCCCTCCATATCGGTTTGGGCTTCGGTATCAACGAGGTATATATCATGACTGCCCACTATATGTATGCCCTTCCTATCGCCATCGCCTTCCTGGCGCTCAAGGCAAAAGGAAAGAGCCTGAAATGGGGCTTCAGAGGATTGATGCTCGCCATCACCCTCTATCTGTGGATAAGCAACGGATATCTGCTGGTAGGCTACATGCTAGGATAAATATTAGCAAGAAGCCTTGATCCAACGGATGATATCCTCATGCTTTATATCAAACTTACGGGCAAAGAGGCGGTTGCTTTGTTCCAGCTCCTCTTTGTCTGCCATAGTCCAGACGTATGGATTACCCCGTTTCCAGTCGATGAGTCGCATACATCCTTCGTATTCATCTTTTTCAGAATACAGGGCAGCCCGGAAGTCGGGATGATTCCATACCAGAGTCTGCAGGAAGAACTCATCAGGGCAGAAGGTATAATTGAATCTTTTCAATACAAACGGCTTCTGGCTCACCACATATTCCACGCATGCCTGCGTGATGCTCACCCAGTTGGCACCCTTAGCAAAATCCATCTTCGGGCGATGCAGGAAAGGCATGAGCAGCATCGAAAGATATTTATTGAGTCGCTTGGTAATGGCATTCAAAGCCCCATACTTCGAACGGGTAAAGCGCGTCATGAGCCAATAGCGCATCATCTTCCGGCGGCAATCCCATTCAAATTCCTCACCATGATTGATGCCCACAAACTCCTTACCCTGATGCTCATCAAAGAACTGATGGATGTAATCCTGCGATTTGATAGGTAAATCCTGACCACTCAGCAGATGATAGTAGGCATAAGGTCCATGCTTCAAAGCCTCTTCGAAAAGCACATACTCCGCCTTAATCTGGCTCAGGTTTCCCCAACGCACATCCACCCTCTGTTCCAACACAAAGAGGCGAGCCTTGGAAAGAACCAGCGGTTCAGCACCATCCAGCATATCCGATTTCCGGTCGATATGCAGAAATATATCATTACGCTCATCATCGAGCATCGACAGCAATACCTTCAGAAGCGGCAAACTGCCATGAGCCATTATCAAAAAAGCATGTTTCATTGTCTTTATTTATCTTTATTATCCAACTGTCCGTGCTGATGACTTTTTCATCATCATTGCGACAAAGATACACCAAATAAAAGAGAATACAAAATAAAACTCCGTTTTTATCAGAAAAAAGACACAAAATAGAGCCTTTCTTTTTGAATATTCAGAAAAAACAATTACTTTTGCAGCGCTAAGAAGGAGATGCGGCATGCATCAGTCCGGTAAAATATAATCAGAGAATGAACAATATATTTAGAATTAAAAAAGAAGAAAGGCTCTTTGCCTTCATTGCACTCATCGTTATCATCGCCTTCAATGTGCTGATGATAACCTATCATTTTGATGATTTCGGCAAACCGAAAGCAGGATTCTGGACGCTCTTCACCAAGAACTTTCAGATTTCAGGTTTCGACCCCTACACCTATCTTACCCTCTCAAAATGGAAGGTGTATTATACGGAGTATCGTCACCCCATGCTCCCTTTCTTCCTCTATCCCTTCTCGGTACTGAACGGCTGGCTGATAGAACTCACCTCCCGCAACTGGGCAACTACCATCGTGGCGGTGATGATGACATTCTTCTCCACCTACTCCACCCTCTTCTTCCGAAGAATCTTCAGAGAAGTGATGCAGCTGAAGGCGATAGACAGCAATGTGCTTACGGCGATGCTCTTCTCCTTTGCCTACGTGCTGCTCGTCACCTTTGTGGATGACCATTTCGGCATGTCGCTTTTCTTCCTGTCGATGACACTTTATCTGGCAGGCAAACAGCAGCAGGAACACCGCAGCATGCCTTGGTGGCAAACAGCCCTGCTCTTTTTCTTCACGGCAGGCATCACGCTGAGCAATGGCGCCAAGACCTTCCTTGCCGCCCTCTTTACAAATGGCAAAAAACTCTTCCGCCCGAAATATCTGGCATTGGGCATCATCATGCCTACCCTTCTGATAGGTGCTGCTGGCATCTACCAGAATAAGGCATTCATTATTCCGAACCGTCTGGAAGGAGAACGGCTCGTGGCTCAGAAAGCTGCTAAAGATAGTACTTTTAGGGCAAAGATGGAACAGAAGCAAAAACACGATAAAGCCATCGCTGGCAAGAATATCCAGAAACGAGGCATGCTTTCATGGGCAGATATGTCTATCTCCCGTTCAGAATCATTGGTTGAAAACGTTTTTGGCGAATCGCTTATCCTGCACAGAGAACATCTTCTGGAAGATATCCACAGCCACCGCCCGATATTCGTGAAATACCAGACACCCGTTCCTTATATCATAGAGGGTATCATCGTGATTCTGCTGTGTATGGGCTTTTGGATGGGAAGAAGATCGGCCTTTCTCTGGCTCACTGCCTCATGGGTGGCATGCGACGCCTTCATTCATCTGGTCATGGGATTCGGACTGAACGAGGTTTATATCATGGCTGCCCACTGGGCGTTCATCATTCCGATCTGTATCGGATACATCATCAGAAACTGTAAGGAGAAATATCTGCCTTATCTTCGTGGAAGACTCGCAGTTATCACCATCTTCCTGTTCTTCTATAACAGCACGCTGATATTCGAGTATCTCACAAGATAAAAAAGAGAACCCGACAAGATAAAAAAGTATCTTAGATTAAAACCATCATGCTGAAAATAAGTATCTTAACCCCTATCTATGGAGTAGAAAAATATATCGAACAGTGCGCCCGTTCACTGTTCGAGCAGTCGTATGCGTCTATCGAATACATCTTTGTAGATGACTGTACCCCTGATAAAAGCATCGGCATTCTGCAAGCACTCCTGAAAGAATATCCTGAAAGAGCACAACAGGTACGCATCATCCACCACGACAGAAACCGGGGCGTGGGCGCCGCAAGACAAACGGCACTGATGGCGGCTACAGGCGACTATCTTTTATTTGCCGATAGCGACGATATGCTGCCGGAAGATGCAGTTGAGAAGCTGGCAGGAAAAGCAGTTAGTAGCCATGCCGACCTGATTGATGGCGGCTACCGGGAATGGTACGAAGGAAAAGCAGGCAGACTCCAGAAACCTTTTGATGTTTCTGATGAAAAACTGCTCAAACTGCTTGTTTGTCAGAACATCATCACCAACCGGCTGTGGGGCAGAATCTATAAGCGTTCGCTCATCATGGAGCACAGGATATTCTTTGAAGAGGGCATCAACTATGCAGAAGATCTTTTCTGGAATGCCCAGTTTATGTTCTATGGCAAAAAGGTGAACATCGATGATGCGGTATATTATTACCGTACTGACAATGAGAATTCCTACAATCACAACATCTCTGAAAAGAACCTCCTGTCATACTTCAAGTCAACCCGCCGACTCATCGATTTTTTCGAGCAGAATGATAAGGAGCATCAGTACCTCAGGGCCACAGAGATAGGCATCGTCAATGCCTATCGCTGGGCGGCAAACGCACAGGTAGCCTTCGAAAAGGTAGATCAGGCACTCGCCTACAAGCCTAAGAGCTGCCTCATCCGCCTTATCATCAAGCTCATCAAAAAAGGCGTACCTGTCAAGAAGGTGAATCTTATTTACCTCGCTTACAGAAAGCTATACACTCTTCTAATATCTGCACCTTCAGCAGTTTCATGATACAGAAGTAGATGGTGGCTGAAACCAGCAGACGAACCAGCAGCAGGAGATAGATGTTCTGCAGGCTGCGGGTCATAAAATAGGTAACTACCATCGTGGCTGCCGCACAGAGCATGAATGGCAGTATATCCTTTGCCACATCCAGGAACCGCAATCCGGCAACACGCTTCATCATCCACTGCCAGACCAGAAGCCAGGCGATGATAAACACGGTATAGGCTATCACCATGGTCTGGATGCCATATTGATGACAGAACAATACCAAGGCGAGCAAACCCACTACCTGACCGATGTTGCACCACATATACACATCAGAACGTCCCTTGCTGATAGCCAGATTCTGATAAAGCGTGTAAATAGGCATAAAGGCACCGCTCACACAGAGAATCTGCAACAGCGGCACACTGGCAATCCATTTCTCATGAATCGTAATCAGGATGAATTCGCGTGATACCAAAGTCAAGCCAAACATCAATGGAAAAGAAAGGAATGCCGTGAAACGGAGCATCTTTCTGAACACCAGCAACTCGCGGTTCTTATCGTCCTGGATAGAAGCCAAGACGGGCTGAGCTATCTGTCCCACCGTATTGGCAACAAACGAATTAGCCTTGGTGTCCCAGTTGTATGCCTGACTATAGTTACCCACATCATTAATCGGATAGAACCTGCCGAAGACAAAGGTCAATACATTGTTGCTCACCGTATTAATGATGTTGGTAACCAGGAGTTTCACGCTGAATCCGAACATCTTCCTTACCGGTCCGAAATCGATATGAAAATTCGGGCGCCATCCCGTATAATAATATCTTCCGATATTCAGCACGAGGATAAAGATAACCTGCTGCCAGGCAAGACTCCAGTAAGCCATGCCGTTGAATGCCAGTACCAGTCCCACGACGTTCGAACTGATCAGAGCCATGAAATTAACGATGGTAATCTCCTTGTTCATCATGTTCTTCATCATATATCCGTTCTGGGCGATGCCAAACGAAGAGATGAAGAAACTCAGGAACACGAAGCGCGACAGGGAGGTGAGACAAGGCTGATGGAAGAAATCTGCTATCAGCGGCGCACAGAAAAAGAGCACCACATACATGGTAAGACTCACCAGGACATTAAACCAGAACACCGAGTTATAATCGTTGTCGGTGGGTTTTCTGATATTCACCAGTGCCTGGGTAAACCCGCTACTCTGCAGATTGCCCGCTATCAGGGTGAATATGGTGAGGATGCCGATGATACCATAATCGGCTGGCGACAACAAACGCGCCAAGAAGATGCCAAAGAGGATATTGAGTACCTGGGTAGAGCCACTGTTCATCGCTCCCCAGAACAATCCCTTGGCGGTTTTTTCCTTTAATGATTCTGCCATCGTTTCTATCTGATAAATATGGAATATTACTTGTTTTTACTTTTTAGAATGCAAAAGTAGCATAAATAGTTTGAAGTTCAAAACTTTTTGCTTACTTTTGCAGCCGTAAAACAGAAAAAGTATGGATATTAAGAACATCAAGAAGGAATGGAACGCCACAATACTCGATATATTGAAGGCTTTCATCGAAATCTGCAACAAGTATCACCTCAGATATTACTGTTGTGCCGGCACCGCCATCGGAGCCGCCCGTCACCACGGAATGATTCCCTGGGACGATGACATCGACGTACTGATGCCACGCCCCGACTACGACCGTCTGCTCGAAATCGCCAAGCATGAAGACTTTGGCAAATACGAGGTAGTAACTCCGTACAACAACGAGTCATACCCTCTGTATTTCTCCAAACTCGTGAACCGCGAAACCACCCTTATCGAGGAGAAGGAGCGTCCCTGCATCATCGGTCTTTACGTAGATATCTTCCCTCTTGATGCCACCGACGATGACCTGGAAACGGCAAAGGCGCTGTATCGCAAATACTCTAAGACCATCAACCGTCTGAATGCCGTAACCACCCACAATACTTTCATTGAGTACATCTCCCTGCTCCTGCACAAGGAAACTTGGGGCCGCTTTGCCATCAAGACGATCGCCTTCTTCTGCCGCAGCAAGATGCGCCACCGCCTCATCCAGCAGATGGACGAGATGAGTCACCGGTATGACTTCGATAAGGCGAAGAACGTACTGGTGAATACAGGTTCCTACCACTATAAGGAGATTTTCCCTAAGGAATGGCTCGGCAAGGGCAAGGAATTCCCGTTCGAGGATACCACCGTCTTGCTGCCGGAGCAGGCTGATACCTATCTGCGCCACTTCTTTGGCGACTATATGAAGTTTCCACCCGTAGAACAGAGAGTAGAGAAACACCTTCGCTACTATCTGAACATGGAAAAGCGGGAAACATGGGATGAGATTAAAAGAAAGCTTTAGCCTTCCCTCACTTCCTGCAAGGTATGTCCGAAACCTTCTTCTACATCAAAGAGCGGTTTCCAGCCTAAAGCCTTGAGCTTATCCGTACTGAAGGTTGCCTTGGTGATAGGCGTGGTATTGCCCTGCTGTGCATCCGCCTCTGGAATATCAAACACCACCTTTCTATCCGCTTTCCGGGCTATCAGCTCTGCCAGTTGGCGGATGGAGATATTCGATTCTGAATGAGCCACATTATAGGCATTTGCCCTCTCGCCATCCAGCAGGAGGCGCAAGATGGCATGGGCGGCATCTACCACATAAAGCCAGGAGCGGAAAGCCTTACCCTTACTCTTCAGGACGATATCCTCACCCTTCAGAACATTGCGGATAAACTGGGCATACACCCTATTGTCACTCTCCGTAAAGCCCGGACCGTAGGTATGACTCAGTCTGGCTATCACCACATCGGCATCATACTCTGCTCCGTATGCCATGCAGAGCGTTTCGGCAGCACGTTTGGAAGATGGATAGCAGGCACGCACCGATGCACAATCCACATAGCCGCTGCTCTTCTCGCTAAATTCAGAGCCATCGCCCTCGCCATAGATTTCACCCGAAGAGATATAAACCATGCGCTGCATGCGGTGATTCAATCCATATTCCAGCAGGTTGGATACGCCGTTGATGTTTGCCTTCATCACCTCTACAGGGTTCTGCTTAAAGAAGTTAGGACTCGCATTGCTGGCTGCATCGATGATGTAATCAGCGCCTTCAGCCAACTCATTATAGACTGGTTCCCCTATCATCCTGTCCATACTCTTGATGACAGGCTGGGTAACGTCTATCTCTGCAAAGAAGAAAGATTCATCCTCCCAATAGGCAGCAAACTTCTGTCGGGCACGTTCCTTGTTTCTTCCGGCTGCTATCACCTTGTAGCACCGGGCAGGATTCTGCATCAGCACATCAACCACACAGCCTCCTACCAATCCTGTAGCACCAGCCACAAGAATGGTCTTGCCATGCAGACGCCCCAATTCCAAACCTTCCCGGAAAAGGCGCGCAATATCTTCCTTATATGGTGAATTTCCTATCATAACATGTTTATTTTAACCAAGCCTCAGGCTGAACCTTCATCAGTGCCTTCAGTATTTCCAGATCCTCAACGGTGGTTATCTTGATGTTCTTCTCTGAACCAGGCACGATATGCATCTGTCTGCCTCCCAGTTCTGCCATCAGGGTACAGGATGCCACCGAATTGGCGATGCCCTTCTCCTTAGCCTCTTCATGGGCTGCTATCAGATTGCCCAAACGGAAGGTCTGGGGTGTCTGGGTACGGATCAGTTTGTCGCGCGGAATACTGGTGTTGGTCGTGAAACCATCTTCGCTCTCCAGGATAGCCTCTCTACATTTGATACCCGTAATGGCATAGCCATACTTCTGGCAGATGGCGATATTGGATGAGATGATGTCTTGCGACAAGAGTGGGCGCACGGCATCATGCACCAGCACCAGGTCGTCATCACCGCATCCCGCCTCTTTCAAGCCATAGATACCATTGTGGATCGACTCCTGACCATTGCTTCCGCCAGGGAATATCCATTTCAGCTTGGTAATGCAGAACTGGTTGGCATACGACTGCAGTACCGTTTCCCAACCTGCCAGACATACCACAGCAATGCCCTGAATATCAGGATGCTTCTGAAAAGCCATCATCGTATGGATGATGATAGGACAGTTGTCTACATGCATAAACTGCTTTGGGATGTCCTGTCCCATTCTATTGCCAGAACCTCCGGCTATGATCAATGCATAGTTCATATTCTCTATCTTTAAATTGATTATTTCTGAATGATTCTTCCCGGATTCCCTACCACGGTAGCCCCGTCGGGAATATCCTGGAATACCACGGCACCGGCGCCTATCGTCACGTGGTTGCCGATATGGATGCCGCCGAAGACCGTGGCGCCGGTATAAATCTTCACGTCATTTCCTATGGTAGGTCTGCCGCCCTTGCCGTTGCCCAGCGTCACCATCTGCAGACAGTAGAAGTCATCACCTATACTTTCTGCGTTGAGATAGGTGGCATAGCTGTGCTCCAGATGCGCACCCTTCCCGATATGCGGACACCAGATGGTCATCGTACGCTCAGGAGGCAACAGCCAGCTGATGAAAACCGAATGGTATTCGCCCAGGCGGTAATAAAACAGATTGCGGAAACTCCTTTCGCGGGTGCATGCCTTAATCAGGTTGAGCACCGTAGGCTTCCTGTCCTGCACCTTCAGCAGGTCGGCATCTATCTCCTTCTTATGGAGCAGATACAGAGCGATATGCGGCAACATGCGCACCGCCGAAGCTGACAATATGATGGTTTGTACTATCGGATTCATGACTCTAAATCTTATTTTTCTTTGCAAAGATATAAAAAATAAAGCAACTAGCATGCTTTTATCCGAAAACAATTGTTCTTTTCACTAAAAATAAGATAATAGAACAGGGTTTGTAGAATTTTAGTCGGTTTTATTGCTAAATAATGTGAATTAAATAGCTTTCCATATAACTTTTCCGTACCTTTGCACAAAGTTAATATAACGATATTATAGAAGAGGATAAAACAGAACATCATGAAGAGGATATTGATTGTAGAAGACGATTTGGCATTCGGAACCATGATACAGACTTGGCTCAAAAAGAAAGGATTCGATGTGGAAAGGGTAACATCCGTAGGCGCTGCCATCAAAGCGATGGGAGCCGGCGATGCATTCCATCTGGTTCTTTCCGACCTGCGCCTGCCCGACCACGACGGACTGGTATTGCTCCAGCATATCAGAAAGTCCGATGCCCACCTGCCTTTTATCGTAATGACTAGCTATGCAGAGGTTCAGAATGCTGTATGTGCCATGAAATCGGGTGCTACCGATTACGTGGCTAAACCCTTCCATCCCGAAATCCTCTTAGAGAAAATCCGTGAGGCTATCCAGTCGGCTGCTTCTGCGGTTTCAGCCCCTCAGCGTGCGGAATCTGCCGCCATGCAGGATGCGCCCCAAGAAGAGCAACAGGGCGCTACGGAAGTGCCTAGATATATAAAAGGTGAAAGCGAGGCTTCCAAACAGCTCTACGAGTTCGTTTCGCTCGTTGCCCCAACCCCGATGTCAGTGCTCATTCTCGGAGCCAGCGGCACCGGAAAGGAATATGTGGCGCGCAGCATCCACGAACAGAGTCTGCGCAAGGACAAGCCTTTCTATGCCATCGACTGCGGCGCCATCCCTAAGGAGGTGGCGGCATCTGAATTCTTCGGATATAAGAAGGGTGCCTTTACCGGAGCCGAACAGGATAAGAAGGGCGCCTTCGAGATAGCTAACGGCGGAACGGTTTTCCTCGATGAGATGGGAAACCTCAACTACGAAGTGCAGGTGCAGCTCCTCAGAGCCTTGCAGGAGAGGAAAATCCGTCCGCTGGGCAGCACGCAGGAGATTGATGTGGATATCCGACTCATCTGTGCCACCAACGAGAATCTGGCGCAGGCAGTAGCCGAAGGCAAGTTCAGAGAGGACCTCTATCACCGCATCAACGAGTTTACCATCTACATGCCTGCCCTCAAGGACAGAGGTGCCGACATCTTCCTCTTTGCCAACCTCTTTATCAAGCACGCCAACCAGGAATTGGGCAAGAATGTGCTCGGAATGGATGCCAAAGCCTCAGAAATCATTGCCTCATACGACTGGCCGGGCAACCTGCGCGAACTGAACAATGTGATGAAGCGCGCCACCCTGCTCACCCGTGGCAAGTATATCGGTGCCCAGGAACTGGAGAAGACGATGGCACAGACCTCCACAGCCCGACCAATCAATATGCAGCTGCACAGCGAACAGTCGGAACAGGAAAGCATCGCCGCTGCCCTGAGAGCCACCCACGGCAACAAGAGCAAGGCTGCCCAACTGCTTGCCATCGACCGCAAGACACTCTACAACAAAATGAAGAAATACGGCATGGAGTAAAACATGCCACACCCCGATTCCCCAATATATTCCACACTATATTGGGGAATTTTTCTACACCTTTTCCCCAATTTCCCCACACCCCATTTCTGGCATAAAACATCATTTATCCTGATTATCAGACACTTAACCAAATTCACCATTTTCTGGCACGCCTATTGTGATATTATTTAGCGAACTCGCAAATGAGTTTCAGCAAGAGAATTAATAAACAATAATATTCACAATTAAAAAACAAAAGAATTATGAAAAAGTTAGTATTTGCAGTTATCGCAGCAGTAGCAATGGTATCAGTTAGCAATGTATTTGCAGGTAACAGAATGGTAAACGTTGCAGGTTCAGAACCAGTAGACACAGTAGCTCCAGCCGACACAACAGCAACACCTGTTGAGACCCCAGCAGAGGCTCCTACAGACACTACAGCAACAACAGTGGATTCAACCGTAGCAGAGTAAATCCACCTTCAGAAAATAGTAATTACGCGTCGCTTTCAATGAAACAGGAGATAGATGACCAGATTTTGGCATTTATCTCCTGTTTTCGTTGGTTTATATCGCATTTTTGATTAACTTTGCACGCAAATAGCAAAAAGACTCAAAACATTAAAAGATAAGAAGATGCAGCAAACAAACGTTCCTTTCAAGGTAGCCCTGGGTTACATCATCGTCGCCATCGTACTGATTCTGGCGATAGGGCTGGTATATCGCAACACCACATCCGTGCTCGCTATCAACCAGGCAACCCGCGACTATATCGAAAAGCGCCAGGCAGCCGACAGCACCATGTCCAACCTGCTCAAGGAGGAACAGACCAATCTGCAGCAGCTTACCCGCGCCATGCAGGGCAAATCATCCCACAACTATCTGCACGAGAAGATGAACAGCCTCAACAGTGGCGAAGATTCCGTTGTCGTGCATTCCAAGGCACCCAAGACTCATGTGGCAAAGAACACCACCGTAGAGGTGATGAAAACCCGCAAGGGCTTCTTCCGCCGCCTTGCCGATGCCTTCAAGAAGGAGCATGCCGAAACGCTCAGCATCAGACGCGACAGCAACCAGGCTGTCACCGATACCCTCTCTACCCCGGTCAACGTAGCCGGAAACGTAGCCAATATTCTGGAACAGATTGACCGCAAGGAGAAGCAGTCTACGCGCGATAACCACGAGGCCATCAACCGCGAGGTGAGAGACCTGCAGATAACCAATGCCCGCCTCGCCCTGCGCTCCTCACAGCAGCTCAACGATATTCACCAGCGCGAACGTCAGGCGATGCAGCAGGCTATCAACCAGGCGATGCAGGCGCGCCAGAATCTGCTCTGGCAGATAGGTCTGCTTGCCATCGTAGCCATCACAGCCGCCGTCATCCTCGTCTATTACATCTACCGCGATACGCAGAAGGAACGCATCTACCGCGAGAATCTCGAAGAGGCCAACGAGGAAATCAGGCGCATCATGAACCAGCGCGAACGCCTGCTCCTCACCATCACCCACGATATCAAGGCTCCCGCTGCCAGCATCTCGGGCTTCATCGACCTGATGAAGGATTATGTCGACAACCCGCAGGGCATCTCCTGCCTCAACAGCATCAAGGGTTCTGCCACCCATCTCTCCCGACTCGTTGCCGCCCTGCTCGATTATCACCAGTTGGAAAACGGACTGATGAAGTTGAACCCTGTAGATTTCTCGCCTGCCGACATGTTCCGCCAGTGTGCTGGAGAGATGCAGATCCTGAGCCAGGAGAAGGGATTGGAACTGCATCTGGAGCTCGATGGCATCAGCAGTCCGCAGACCTACTACCGTGCCGATGCCTTCCGTATCCGTCAGATACTCAACAACCTGGTGAGCAATGCCATCAAGTATACCGATAAGGGCAGCGTCACCATCCAGGCATCCATCAGTCCCCAGCACCTCCTCACCTTCTCGGTAAGGGATACCGGCAAGGGCATGACCACCGAAGAGCGCCAGAAGGTGTTCCAGGCGTTCACCCGTCTGAAGAGTGCCCAGGGCATAGAGGGCACCGGTCTCGGACTGAACATCACCCAGGAACTGGTCAATCTGCTCCAGGGCACCCTGCGTCTGGAATCCGTCAAGGACAAGGGCAGCACCTTCACCGTCACCATTCCGCTTGCCTTAGGCACCGCTCCTGCAGCAGAAGAGGCAGAAGAGCAGAAGCCGCTCACCCCAGTCAAGCCCCATTTCGAAAATCACAAGATACTGCTGCTCGATGACGACCCGTTGCAGCTCCGTTTGCTTCAGGAGATGCTGAAGAAACTGGTAGGCGACAGCTGGCAAGTCTTTGCCTGTCTGCATGTAGCCGAGGCGCTCACCATGCTCCACAACGAGCATCCTGCGCTGATGATGATGGATATCGAAATGCCCGAGATGAACGGCATCAGGATGATTCAGCACATCAACCATAGCCACATGAAGGTAGTAGCGATGACTGCCCACGATGCCAGCATCATCAGAGAATTGAAAGAAGCCGGTTTCGACGATTGCCTCTTCAAGCCGTTCAGCACAGAGAAGCTGAAAGAAATCCTCGGATTAGAGGATACAGCATCAGAAGCAGAGGATATGGCAGAGAAAAACAATAAGAATTCCCGCTTTTCAGCCCTCCTGACCTTTGCAGAAGGCGATCCGGAGGCAGAAGCCGAGATACTCAGCACCGTCAAGCAGGAGTTGTCATCCCATCTCCAAAACCTCCAGCAGGCAACAGAAGGCGAGTTATCAATAGCAGCCATCGGCAAGACAGCCCACAAGCTCCTCCCTATCGCCACGATGATAGAGATGGAGACCCGCCAGCACATCGCCGCCCTCGCTCCCGAGCATATCAGCGATCTGTCAGAATCTCAGATAAGAGCCTACACCCAGGCCGTCATCGCCGACCTGAAGGGGCTTTTTACTTTTCACACAGTTCCCAGTATCTGTGAGCAAGGTCATGGATGAACTTTCGTCCTCGCTCGGTCCATACGAGATAGGTATGGGTGTAGGCTCTGCCCATCTTCTCCTGTCTGCCATCGCTCTTCGGGTCGAGGAAGGCGCTGTAGCGGGTACGGCTCTTCGCCAAGCCCATGTGGGCGTAATCGGCATAAAGAAGATACTGACCGCTCTGGTAGTACTGGATATGCAGGGCGCAGAGCGAGCGGTTCAGCTCCTGGGCTGTGATGCCGAGCTCCTTCGCAATCTGCGTGGTAGTGAAGCACGAAACGGAATCGAGCACGTTATCGCTATAGAGCGCCTTAGGCAAAAGATTACCCACCTGATTCTCCAACTGGATGATGTTATCACCATTCTTAGCGATGCGAACCACCTGTTCATCCACAACTCCATTCAGACGGCGGATTTCCGTATCCTGTTCGCCGATAAGCTTCTTCTGCTGTTCAATCTGCAGACGTTGCTTCTTCAGCAGATTCTCCTTCTCCTTGAGTGTAGCACGGAGAATTTCTTCTGCATGTCGGATTGTCTCCTCATCGCTCTCTCCCTGCTGCACCGGGATATAACCACCCGTCTTGCGAATCTGTGGCAGCACATCAGCCGTAACCCAGTTCTTGAACTTCACGGCCGTAGAAAGCTTAGAGCCGAGAACCAAAGCATAGAAACCGCTCTCGTTGACATAGAGCATCTGAGTACACCGCATCGCTGTGGTTCCATCCTTCTTCAGACCGGTTGCTACCCATGTACGGCGTTTCGCCGTATCAAGTGGTTTAACTAACTGATCTACAGCATCATTCGCTCTCTTATATCCCAGTACATTACAGAGATCCTTTGCACAGAACAATGGCTCCCCATTCTCATCGGTCAAGGTACGAACCTTACCGAATTCAGAGTTTTCAAACACGACAGCAATTGCTACCTTCTTATCCATTTCTACTTTATTTGTATTAACTGACTTTACCATAATAATTTGTTTTTAAAAATTAATCACTAAAAATTCAACATTCAACACTCAACATTCAACATTACAAAATCGTAATCCAAACGCTCTCCTCTCTTTCCCTTGCTGCGGTAATGGCATTCATGAGCCTGTGCAGCCAGATGCGGGAATTGAAGACGGCACCCTGTAATTTATTTTCACCTACCAGAATGCAGCCCTGCGTATCATCGGGATAATTACCGGCATGGATGCGGATGCCCTCAAAATCAGGAACACCCTGCACCAGCGGAAGCCACTTCTTAAACCTTGGCGATTTCGAGATAACCACAGGATACGAGCCTTCCGGTATCGCCGTATGCCCCGGTATCTTGCGGGCTTTCTTACCCGACACCCTACTGTACCGTCCATCCTCCTCTTCCGGTTTCAGTTCGACACCCAGGAGGTTTCTCCACGTAGGCTCCAGGGTATCACAGAAGTAATGTTCCTTGTCCAACTTCGCCATATCAAAGCTGTGCTCAAAGATACGCTTGTCGCCTATTTTTACCCCTGAACGCCAGGTACGCTTCACATCCTTATCGCTCAGGATATAAAGATGACCTATCGTATAAGTCTTCTTTTTTGCTATTCTTTTTACTACTATTTCCATAACTCAAACTCCATTAAGATTCTAATATTTTTACCTCTTTACCATCCTTGCGGTTACGTAGCTTTTCAAAACTGAATAACTGAATACTGATTACGTCACCCGTTACACCCTTAGGCGGAATCTTCCGGATATAGTTTCGGTTCACCCAATTACGCAACATCGAAGGAGTGCCCTTCTTGTCCATGCCCAACTGCGAGCGGAGATATTCTGCCTGCTGGAAATTAAAGACATCAGGCAACTGCTGCAACAGATTTGCCGGTCCACGCTTACTCGATTTCTCGTTCGAAAAGTTCGCCCTCTTGATGGCATCACCAAAGAAACGCATCTTGCAGTAGAGGTCGTAACGCTCGCTCCAGCGGATGAACTCATCTATCTCCGGCTCCCATTTGCAACCATTCGCCACATACAGCACACACGCCTTCAGGTAGGCGATGACGTTGGCACGGAAGGAAAGATTCTCATAAACCCTATCCTGCGACAGACGTGAAAACTCAGCATTCTCATCCTTCAGTTTGAGGGCAAGCTGGAATGCCTCGGGACAGTCAATCAGCCCCCTGGCGTTGTTCAGATTCTCGATATAAGGCTTCAGCCCCTCTCGGTAAGCATCATCGTAATCACCAAAGACAGGCATTTCATCACCGATTTCACGCTCCGGAATGGTACAGAAATTGATGCGGCTTATCGGACCATCTGTCAAAACTTTTGAGAAGTAACGCTGTCCTTTCTGGATGGTGGTAGATGCATTCCAGTTGAACCTGATCGTTACCCTTTCTGTCACACTTTGAACGCCCACGCGCTGTTGGCCAAAGAGGTTGAATGGATCAAAGGCGAGGCACATAATGCGGAACTGCTGGTTGCCGCTGCCCCGGAGAGCATCAAACTGGTCCAGCTCGTTAAGCGAAGTATAGAGGAAACGCCCCTGCGCCTCTGCGGTTCGCATCACGAATGCCGGACTGGTCATATCAGCATCAATCTCCTGGATAACAAGATTATCCGGTCGTTTGCGCTTATCCTTGTTGGCACCCTTGCGCGTCACTTCCTCCTTCCATTCCTTCTCACGTTTCAGATTCTCCGCATCCCGCTTTCTGATATCCTCCATGATATACCTAATCGGCTTATCCACAGACGATTTACCTGCGCCCGTACCAGCCAGCAAGCAAGTAGAAAGCGTAGCCTCATGCACTACATTATCAATATACCGGAAGCTCGTCTGCCAGAGATGCGTAGCGAGCGGTGGGAAGATAGCGTGCGCCACAGCCGGCTTATAAATCTCCGGTGTCCGAGATATCAGCAGTTCCACCAGCTTCGGCAGTTTCTCCGGCATCTCCGGCGGTTCCGGATAATCCTCCTCGGTACTATTAACTGTTAACTGTAAACTATTAACTTGCTCAGCCCTATTAACTTTCAACTGTAAACTATTAACTTGTTGGCTGGCCTGTTTTTCCGCCAGCGCATTCACCCTTATCACATCCCTCGACATCGGCTTGCAGCTGTCAGCATATTTCGCATAGAAATCATGTATCAGCTGATGGCAGTCATCCTCCTGATAGTAGCTTGGCATTTTCGTCCTCACCACCTTCATCAGTTCCTCCTCGCTCATCACCCTCGAAGCGCCTGCGCTCATGATAGCGAGCAGCGAAGAGTGCCGAGACCCGACGGTATCAATCGCCATCCCCTCAAGCCCTGCCGACTGGACGAACAGATCAAAGGCTATCAGATTCTTCTCACTGGCCTCTCCCAGCTCACCAGAGCCATGATTGCCTCCAGGATTCCCGAAATGAGAATCATCAGCATAATTGCTATTACCAGATTGGGCAGGCTGAACAGCAGTGCCAGCAGGAGCAGCATAATCGCCACGATTGCCCGAAAGTCGATTGTTTTCATTATTTTTACTATTGCTATTAACTGTAAACTGTAAACTATTAACTATCTTGCCGTCCACGGTAAGCCCACGATTAAGGAACGCTTGTCTGCGAGCCTGTATTTCGCTCTCCGGCAACACCGCACACCACATTTTAGACCGGTAGATTTCCGAGTCCTTATCCGTCAGGAAAATCATCCTCTCAGGTGTGATACAGCTTTCATCATACGGCACGCCCAGTGCCTCACAATACGCCTTCTGCGTCTCCTCGATGGTCATCCCAATCGGCATTCTAATCCCGATATGCAGTTTTTTGCGAGCGCTATAACAGAGATGCAGCAACGAGCCGTTCCATATCCCCGAAGAGCAGTTCAGCTCGCGCGCCTTCTCAATCGCCTTCTCCACATACTCCTTATCATCCACATCGATAATCGTCTGGAAGAGAAAGCTTTCCGGCAAGGCATTCTCCTGTCTGCGCACATTGTTCCTGAACATGCCGTAGTGCGGACAGAAGAAAGGCAGCTCGCTCTTGAGCCTTTCCTGCGCCTTCTTCACCGCCTGCGCATCGTTCAAATCCACTCCGTCAATCGGCAATTCACCCCGAATCTGCTGAATCATCTTTTTAACGGCAGCCGATTCAATCACCTTATCATAAGTATCGATATTGTAAGAAAAAACTTTCCCCTTATTTCCCTTGCGATAAGGATTAATTGCCACTACATGTACTATCTCCATTTTACCTCCATCTTTTTATTAATCGAACACTTCGCTGTTAATCATGATATACCCTGAGCCATAGCTTACATTAATAGGCAGAATCAGCGAGTTATCAGAAATCTCGTCAACCCCGTTCGCCTCGAAGAGCGAAGCATTCTCGGCATCATTCAGTCTGCTCTTGACGAAGCCTAGCACCCATTTAGCAGCCAGTTTCTCGGCGGCAACATCCTTGTCAACGAGGTCCTTCACCAGCTGTTCATCGCAGAAGTTGATATCCGCATTCACATTCTCAGCCTCCGCTTCTTCCTTCCCCATTTCCTGGTTCTCGAAGAAGAGGTTATACTTGATCTTCATGTCCTTCTTCATCACGATGTTCAGATTTTTCAGTTCCCCCTCCGAGTCAGCAATCGTCTCATAGAGTTTCTGTACCGACTTCTTGAAGATGTTCTTCACGTCCATCAGGCAGTAATAGATTTTCCCGTCAATCACCACCACCCTCAGTTTTCCGTACTGCGGATGAGTAAAATAAAAAGGTTTCATTGCTTTCATCTTATAAATTCCTTTTTAAAACAGTTGGGCGCTCCCACAACGGTTGATGTGCCTATACACAAAAGCCCCCGAAACTCAGACCATATCGGTTCTGAATTCCGGGGGCAAATGTACGGCGATTCTGCGACAAAAAACTAGTACGTACCAGTACTGTCGTACTAGTACTACTTGCAAAAGACGGTCATTTAACCTATATATTTATTGATTTTATCTCCAAATTCACCCATAGAAGGCATTGAGATAGCTTCATTGTAGCGCGTTCTGAGCACAGCAGGGTTCATATCCCATAACTGTGAGAATACTTTCCATAGCTTGGTAATATGCAGTTTGATGGATAACTTATAGGCAAGATAACCTTTCTGGTAGCCAGAAAGATTGACAGGCTGGTAGTTTTCATCCAAAATCCCATACTCATACAAACTTTTCAGAATCTGTTGTGCTTTTTCTCCTTTCAATTCTTTAGGAATATTACGTTTATGAGGTAAGAATAACTTAGTTATGCCAGATGCTTTCTTATTATTCCCTTTGTCCTCTTCATCAACATTTTCAAAGTCTGTTTCCGTTACTTCGGAATCAGAAAAATCATCTCCCTTATACCTCTCTCTTGCGGCATCATGCGAAGGATTGAAGTTCACGACATTGCCAAGATTCACACCTCCCACATGAATATCTCCATTAAAATTTAGTATGCAACTGACTTTCATGATTCAAAAAGACTTATAAGGTTATCAACACTTGTAGTACCCTCAAACACGCGAATGCCTTTCAGGTTAACTACGATATCAACACTCATACTGATGATTCCCAACACAGCCAGGGCAATCTTCAGTTTTACGATAAGTTTAGTCATATATCTTCACCTTTTAAGATAGACTAAATTTACTTCCTCAATCTTGGAAGAAGAGGTGGCCCCTGAAAGTTTTCCAGGGTGAATCCTTACTTCGGAGACATTGAGCTGCAGAGCAGTATGAGGAATGCCTCCCCCGATTTCATGTTGAATTTTTCATTTTTACTCTGTTTTTAAGTTATTAATTGTTATTGTTTCTCTATAATAGCTGCGCAAGCACTTATGCACGGCTAAATCTCATGATATTTTTTTAAAATATTGTTGCTCAATTATTTATTGCGAGGTGAAAAATTGCTTTGCATTTCTTCTACTTTCTCTTTCAACTTGTCAAGTTGTTTCAAGTCTCTCCCTATCGTAGTCCAGTGCCAAAAAGCCTCATTGAAGTTCTTTTCGAACTTATCTTTTTCAAAATTTTTACTCTCCGCAACATGTTTCTTATTCAGCGTATCAATGATAGTATCCCAATGATAAAGGATGCAATAACACCACCGCCGCTGCTGGTAAGGCTTGAACTTCACTTTTCTTTTCAACACATTTATTACTGTATCATACTTGATATGCGTAATATTAGAGAACTGATATGGAGATAGCAGTTCAGCTCCATCACCTATAAAAGACTTTAGATACAAGATGATGCACTCTTCTTGTATCTCATTGATTCTGTCGTCTAGCTGAGCTAAGTTCTTCAGAATCAACTTTTGTCTATGTTCTGCAATATCCAACATAATAGTGTAAATTTATGCGAATTTACAACTAATTATTTGAATAGCAAAGCCGACTCCCCAGCTACCATGAATAGCCGGATATATTTTTCAAAAACATTAATATTTAAGCTATATTTTACTATAGAATAACAAGAAAAAGGGGAAAAAAGTGAGCAATTTACGTTACTCGCCTTCTTCCCCTTACTTTTTATGATTTTACGGTAGGTGCATCGCTCTGCACAATCCTTATTTCATTGCAATCTTGATAGAATCCTTACCCACTTTGGCGATAACCAAAGACTCGGATACAGCATAAGAGGCAGCACCGTTGGCTGCAACTGTAGAGCCGAGCTACTTGCCATCTGTAGCATAGAACTTCACCACTTCGCCATTATCAAGTCCAGAGAGAGAGAGTAACAATACCATCATGGGCAGAAGCCACAACGCCACGTGTTCTTACCTGGTTGATATTGGTACCATTATCAAGGTTAGCATTAATCCAATACAGAGTTGCCTCCGCCTTATCAGATGCTTTATATCCATCTGCTGTAGCATAAACAGAAATATGATAGGCTGCAGAAAGAGATACTTCCCCATTTTCGCTCAGCGCATTAGACTTAATATCTGTATCTGTTATTGTATAATGATACTTTGCTCCTGTTGTTTCGCAAGCGAACTTCAATTTGCCTGATTCGTAAGAAATGGTTGGTGTAGAGCATGGAGTAACTGGCTTGGTATCATCACCTGATCCATCAGGATTCCAGGCATAGATATATTTATAACTATATCCAAATGCATCTTTATAATCCTGTAGATATTCTGTTGGGACTTTGATAATAGTTGTTGTTGGTATTTCTGATTGAGATGTATTCTCAGGCTCTTTACCTTTAAAATAAACTGTTTCAAGACCACTGCAACCTTCGAAGCAAGACCAACCCAATGAAGTAACAGATGAAGGGATGGTGATAGAGGTTAAGCCACGGCAACCATGGAAGCAAAACCGACCCAATGAAGTAACAGATGAAGGGATGGTGATAGAGGTTAAGCTATCGCAACAAGAGAAGCATTCATACCCCAATGATGAACAGATGAAGGGATGGTGATAGAGGTTAAACCACTGCAATTATAGAAGCACTCATCACCCAATGAAGTAACAGAAGAAGGGATGGTGATGGAGGTTAAACCACTGCAATTATAGAAGCACTCATCACCCAATGAAGTAACAGAAGAAGGGATGGTGATGGAGGTTAAATTATAGCAACCCAGGAAGCAAGACTTACCCAATGAAGTAACAGATGAAGGGATGGTGATAGAGGTTAAGTTTCTGCAATCTTTGAAGCAATAATCATCAAATGAAGTAACAACATACTCTACCCCATCATTACCCTTAACCTTCTCTGGAATAATGATATCACCAGAATATTTTCCTTCCATTTTAGGAAGAAGCGTTGCTGTCTTCGTATCAGATTCTAACAAATAACGAATTCCATCAATGACTTCAGCCATAGCACTACTTGCCATCATGAGCATCATGACAACAAGCATAATAAAGCCCTTAAAAGAGCTGCGGGTTCCACATTTACTTCCCAAGAACCTTTTTCTTAAAGTAAAATTTCTCATAATCTTATATATTAAATTACACTTTCTATATATATAATAGGCAAAGCCTCAACTACTATATCATTTTAGAAATATCCTTCCCCTATTTTAGGAATGGCTTCAAATGTTGTCTCTTCGGGCAAAGATTCTTCTTTTCTATATTCACCTTCAAAAGTACAAAAATATTTCGAAACATGCAAGAAAATCGGGGAAAGTTTTAGAAAAAGTTATCAGGAAGTATTAGGGGAGGCTGGTATCACAATATTGGCTCTCATCAGAACTGAAATTCAAAGTCACACTTTTCTACGTTGCGCAACTTCTCCAGTTGCTCAGCCTTATGAGCCTTCAACCTCTTCACCCATTCTGCCAGCTTGGGAGAAGAGCTTTTTATAACTATTGTTTGATTTACATATACCATAAGCCTATAGATTAAAATTCGAATATTTTTAAAGCTTTTGCCCTTACAGGGCGTTGGTTTATATTTCATTAATACCCAGGGTGTTGCCCTGGGCTAGGAGCTTCTGCCCCTTCAGGGCGTGTGGGGCAAGCCGAAAGGGTGCAGCCGCAAAGAAAGGTACCCATCTGTTCTGCATCTCAACGATGAAATGCTTGTCATCGTCGGTAACACAATAGATGTCAAAGATGCAGCCACGGAGATCATTCGTTTCTCCAGGCAGTTCCTTATCCTTTCAGCTGCTGTAACTGGCTCTCCGACAATCCTGTTATTTCCATCACCGTGGCAGCATCCATACCATTTGCCAGCATCTTTCTGGCAATCTCAAGGCTTCGCTTGTTCATGCCCTTTTCCATGCCTTCAGCCAAGCCCTTTTCCACTCCTTCTGCCAAGCCCTTTTTCATTCCTTCAGCCAAGCCCTTTTCCATGCCTTCAGCCAGGCCCTTCTCCCTGCCTTCAGCCAGGCCCTCTTCTTTACCTTCTCGCTTGGCGGTATCTATCGAATTCTTGATATCACGATATGCCATCTTGCTGGCTTCATACTCCCGCTGCTCCTGTGGAGTGAATTTTGCAATCTCGGCTTCTTCGAATAGGCGGTCGAAGACCTTGTCGCATAACGCCTTAGGACGCTGAGTAAGCTTATAGAGATTCTTCAGGGCATAGAGCCACTTGTCGTAGAGCGTTTTCAACTCGTCCAGCGATTTGTTGAACTTGGCGATTTCCACGTAGATAAACTCCAGCTTATCGTAAAAAATCTTGTGCGTGGCAGTATCGCACAACTGCACATGATGGCGGATTTCTTCCTTATTGAAGGCTTCCTCGTTCATATTGAAGTTGAGCAGGGCAATGGTGTAGATATGGTTGAGTTTGAAATCCCACTCATTACCCTTGGGAGCCTGCTCACGGATAGGGAAAGTGGAATAGAACAGGGCACGGTCCTTGAAGTATGTCTGGTATGCATTCTGCATTTCCACGATAAACTTCTCGCCGTTTTCTCCTTCGCAATATACATCGAAGATGGCCTTGCGGTCGGTATATACATCTCCCACGTGCTCCGGGTTCAGATACTTCACGTCCTTAACAACCTGTCTTCCGTTGAACAAGCTGTTGAGGAAACAGATCAGCAAATCCTTGTTGGGAGCTGATCCGAAAATTCGCTTGAAACCGAAATCGGTCAACAAACTGATATATCTTTCTTCTACCTGCTTCATAATCCCAATGTTATTAATATTTCTATTGCATCAGCAAAGTTACGATTTTATTTTCATATCTGCAAGAGTTTTCTGATAAAAATTGAGAAAATGTTTATAAGTGCGCGAAAAATATAAGAACTATCCTTTCTGCAATTGCCTTGTTCCGTATTCAGTATTCAGTTATTCAGTTTTTTTAAAACCCTTACATGGATAAAGGGATTGAAAACCCGGAAGAAAGGAATTGGTTATTTTGTAATGTATTTTTTATTATTATATTATATTATATAGGAGGCCAGTTTTAGGTCATGGTGGACCAGAATTATTTTACTGACAGAACTTTCTGTCAGTAACTTTTTTAGAAATCTGACCAGTCATCTTCTTTTTCTTTTTCAACTGGTTGTGCTTCC
>ERZ1026892.74-NODE-74-length-45123-cov-10.829724_pt1 | contig 45123 bp, 41 predicted proteins | sample MGYA00380176_ERZ1026892 | MGnify/ENA primary metagenome ERZ1026892 (study PRJEB33269, sample SAMEA4719812) | human gut metagenome | biome: human-associated habitat; feature: organic feature; material: feces | place: Cameroon | collected 2013-10 ... | reverse complement strand
CACCACCCAGATAGAACAGCCTTCGCTGCGGCGGGTGTAGACATCACGGGCGTTTTCCAGCGCCATCCGATCGTCGGCGGCGTGCAGACTGCCCACGTGACGGTGCGACAGCCCCTGTTTGCTGCGGACAAACACTTCGTATAACGGCCAGTATGTTTTGCTCATTCTTTTTCTCCTCAGGCGGCATCACGAGCGCGTTGTTTTTCGGCATGCGCCAGCGCGGCTTCGCGCACCCATGCCCCCTCTTCCCAGGCTTTGCGCTTGGCGCCCAGACGTTCGTGGTTACAGATGCCACGGCCGCTGATAACTTCGTTGAGTTCCTGCCAGTCGATTTCGCCGTAGCGATAGTGACCGGTGGCTTCGTCAAACGTCAGATCGGCGTCCGGCACCTTCATGCCGAGGATCTCGACCTGTGGGACGGTGTTGTCGACGAAGCGCTGACGCAGTTCATCGTTGGAATGCAGTTTTATCTTCCACGCCATGCTACGGGCGCTGTTCGGCGAGTTGTCATCGCTCGGCCCGAACATCATTAACGCTGGCCACCAGAAGCGGTTGATGGCGTCCTGTAGCATCTGACGCTGCTCTTCACTGCCCGCCGCCAGCGCCATACAGGCTTCAAAGCCCTGACGCTGGTGGAAGCTCTCTTCTTTGCAGATTTTGACCATCGCCCGGGCATACGGGCCGTAGGAGGTGCGGCACAGCGCCACCTGGTTGACGATAGCCGCGCCGTCGACCAGCCAGCCGATCACGCCGATATCCGCCCAGGTCAGCGTCGGGTAGTTAAAGATGGAGGAGTACTTCATCTGCCCGTCGAGCATCTTCTGATAGAGGTCTTCACGCGCGCAGCCGAGGGTTTCCGCCGCGCTATAGAGATAGAGTCCATGCCCGGCTTCGTCCTGCACCTTCGCCAGCAGAATCGCTTTACGTCGAAGCGTGGGGGCGCGGGTGATCCAGTTGCCTTCCGGCAGCATGCCGACAATTTCCGAGTGCGCATGCTGACCAATCTGGCGGATCAGCGTCTTGCGGTACGCCTCCGGCATCCAGTCCTGCGGTTCAATGGCTGTTTCCTGCGCAATGCGCTGGTCAAAGCGTTGTTCTTCTGTCACGTCATCACCTTATGATTCCGATAAATTCAACAAATCAATTTTTGTGAATCATTTTGTTTTCTAAAAGTTACATTCAGGTTAAACAAAACCACAAATTTTGTTTGTGATTTTTGTGATGCATACCGCAAAGCCTTTTAAATAAACGAATAAAAACAGAACCATAATCAATAAAGGTAAAGTGCCTGCGATCGCATTGTTAATAAAATATTAAAATCTCGCTTGCATTTTATGATTCATAAAAGAACTATCTATAACAAGATTAAGGAACACATCTGGAGATTGACGATGCAACAGCTCGCTAGCTATTTATCCGGCATCTGGCAAACCGGCCGTGGCCGTAGCCGCACCATTCATCACGCCATCAGCGGTGAACCGCTCTGGGAAGTCACAAGCGAAGGGTTGGATATGGCGCAGGCGCGCCGCTTCGCCATTGAGCACGGCGGCAAAGCGCTTCAGGCGATGACCTTTATTGAGCGCAGCGCGATGCTAAAAGCGGTCGCCAAACATCTGATGGAACGGAAGGCTGACTTCTACGCCATCTCCGCCGAAACCGGCGCGACGCGCGGCGATAGCTGGGTGGATATCGAAGGCGGTATTGGCACCCTTTTCACCTATGCCAGCCTCGGTGGTCGCGAGCTGCCGGACGACGTGCTGTGGCCGGAAGACGAGTTAATCCCGCTCTCCAAACAGGGCGGCTTTGCCGCGCGCCACGTGCTGACGTCGAAATCCGGCGTGGCGGTACACATCAACGCCTTTAACTTCCCTTGCTGGGGCATGTTAGAGAAGCTGGCACCGACCTGGCTTGCCGGGATGCCGGCAATCATCAAGCCAGCGACCGCTACCGCCCAACTGACCCAGGCGATGGTAAAAGCGATTATCGACAGCGGCCTGGTACCGAACGGCGCGATTAGCCTTATCTGCGGCGGCGCGGGCGACCTGCTCGACCACCTCGACAGCCAGGACGTGGTGACCTTTACCGGCTCGGCGCATACCGGGCAGCAGCTGCGCGTGCATCCGAATCTGGTGGCGAAGTCTGTCCCCTTCACCATGGAAGCGGACTCGCTAAACTGCTGCGTGCTGGGCAACGATGTCACCCCGGAGCAGCCGGAATTTGCGCTGTTTATTCGTGAAGTGGTGCGCGAGATGACCACCAAGGCCGGGCAGAAATGTACCGCTATCCGCCGCATTATCGTGCCGCAGGCGCAGGTAAAAGCCGTGAGCGAGGCGCTGATTGCGCGTCTGCAAAAAGTGGTGGTCGGCGATCCGGTGCAGGAAGGCGTGAAGATGGGCGCGCTGGTCAATCACGAGCAGCGTCAGGACGTGCAGGACAACGTTAACCGCCTGGTGGAAGCGGGATGCGAGGTGCTGCTGGGCGGTAAAGCGGATCTCAGCGCCGCCGGAGCGTTCTTCCCACCCACGCTGCTGTTCTGCGCGCAGCCGGATGAAGTGTCTGCGGTGCATGCCATTGAGGCCTTTGGCCCGGTGGCGACCCTGATGCCGTATCAGACTACCGAACACGCGTTGGCGCTGGCGCGTGCCGGTGAAGGCAGCCTGGCAGGCACGCTGGTCACGGCAAGCGGCGAGCTGGCGCGTGAGTTTATCCTCGGTGCGGCCCGCGCTCACGGGCGTATTCAGATGCTGAACGAAGAGTCCTCGGCGGAATCGACAGGCCATGGTTCCCCGCTGCCGCAGCTGGTACACGGCGGCCCGGGACGTGCGGGCGGCGGTGAGGAGCTGGGCGGCCTGCGGGCGGTGAAACACTATATGCAACGCACCGCTATTCAGGGCAGCCCCACCATGCTGGCTGCCGTCAGCCAGCAGTGGGTGCGCGGCGCACAGGTGGTGGAAGACCGCATTCATCCGTTCCGCAAGTACTTCGAAGAGATCCAGCCGGGCGATAGCCTGCTGACCCCGCGTCGTACCTTAACCGAAGCGGATATCGTGAACTTTGCCTGCCTCAGCGGCGACCATTTCTATGCCCATATGGACAAGATTGCGGCGGCAGATTCCATTTTCGGCGAGCGCGTGGTGCACGGTTACTTCCTGATTTCCGCGGCGGCCGGTCTGTTTGTTGACGCGGGCGTCGGCCCGGTCATCGCCAACTACGGCATGGAAAACCTGCGCTTTATCGAGCCGGTTAAACCGGGCGATACCATCCAGGTACGTCTAACCTGCAAACGTAAAACGGTCAAACGCCAGCGCAACGCCGAAGAGAAAGCCACCGGCGTGGTGGAATGGGCGGTGGAGATTTTCAACCAGCATCAGCAGGCGGTGGCGCTGTATTCCATTCTGACATTGGTCGCGCGTCAGCACGGGGATTTCCCGGCGTAAGCGGTGGCGCAAGCCTGATGGCGCTTCGCTTATTAGGCCTACAAAACTTACGTAGGCCGGATAAGGCGTTCACGCCGCCATCCGGCAACATAAACATTCATGCCTCCGCGGAGGCATTTTTTGTAACTGGCAAAACTGACAAACAACCTGGCAAGCGCAAGCAAACGCTGCGTGACGATCGGCTGTTAGGGTAAGAGACTGAAGCCGAAGTAGCAGCGGCAAGGCACAACATAACGATAAGATGAGGTCACAATGTCAAAAGGCTCGATTCGTTCAAACCGTAAAACAGCGCTGGCGCTGGCCGTCGCCCTGTTCTGCGCCTGGCAAGCTCCGGCATTCGCCCACGGCGGCGAAGCGCATATGGTTCCGATGGACAAAACCCTGCAGGATTTCGGCGCGGACGTACAATGGGATGACTACGCGCAGATGTACACCCTGATCAAAGACGGGGCGTTCGTGAAGGTAAAACCGGGCGCCAAAACCGCCATCGTCAACGGCAAAACCCTGAACCTGCAGGTGCCGGTGGTGATGAAAGACGGTAAAGCGTGGGTGTCCGATACCTTTATTAACGACGTTTTCCAGTCGGGCCTCGATCAAACCTTCCAGGTAGAGAAAGTGCCGCACCCGCTGAACTCGCTCTCTTCTGCTGAAATCAGCGAAGCGGTCACCATCGTGAAGGCCGCGCCAGAGTTCCAGCCGAACACCCGCTTCACCGAAATTTCCCTGCACGAGCCGGACAAAAAGGCGGTGTGGGAGTTTGCGTTAAAGGGTACCCCGGTTAATACTCCGCGCACCGCTGATGTGGTAATGCTGGACGGTAAGCACGTGATTGAAGCCGTGGTTGACCTGCAAAACAAAAAAGTCCTCTCCTGGAAACCGATTAAAGACGCGCACGGCATGGTGCTGATCGACGACTTCGTCAGCGTGCAGAACATCATCAACGCCAGCAGCGAATTTGCTGACGTACTGAAGAAACACGGTATCAAAGACACCACTAAAGTCATCACCACCCCGCTGACCGTCGGTTACTTCGACGGTAAAGACGGCCTGAAGCAGGACGCGCGCCTGCTGAAAGTAGTGAGCTATCTGGATACCGGCGACGGCAACTACTGGGCGCACCCGATCGAAAATCTGGTGGCGGTCGTTGACCTTGAGCAGAAGAAAATCATCAAGATTGAAGAAGGCCCGGTGATCCCGGTACCAATGGAAGCACGTCCGTTTGACGGTCGCGACCGTGTCGCTAAATCGGTGAAACCGCTGGATATCATCGAGCCGGAAGGCAAAAACTACACCATCACCGGCGATATGATCCACTGGCAGAACTGGGACTTCCACCTGCGCCTGAACTCCCGCGTGGGGCCGATTCTCTCGACCGTGACCTATAACGACAACGGCAAAAAACGCCAGGTGATGTACGAAGGATCGCTCGGTGGGATGATCGTGCCTTACGGCGACCCGGACGTGGGCTGGTACTTTAAAGCGTATCTGGATTCCGGCGACTACGGTATGGGCACCCTGACCTCACCGATCGCGCGCGGTAAAGACGCCCCGAACAATGCGGTGCTGTTGGATGAGACTATCGCTGACTACACGGGCGCACCGACCACCATTCCACGTGCAGTCGCCATTTTCGAACGCTATGCCGGGCCGGAATATAAGCACCAGGAGATGGGCCAGCCGAACGTCAGCACCGAGCGTCGTGAACTGGTGGTACGCTGGATCAGCACCGTGGGTAACTACGATTACATCTTCGACTGGGTGTTCCACGAAAACGGCACCATCGGCATAGATGCCGGGGCGACCGGTATTGAAGCGGTTAAGGGCGTGAAGGCGAAGACCATGCACGATCCAAGCGCCAAAGACGATACCCGCTACGGCACGCTGATCGACCATAATATCGTCGGCACCACCCATCAGCATATTTACAACTTCCGCCTCGACCTCGACGTGGACGGCGAAAATAACACCCTGGTGGCGATGGACCCGGAAGTGAAGCCGAACACCTCTGGCGGCCCGCGCACCAGCACAATGCAGGTAAATCAGTATACGATTGAATCTGAGCAGAAAGCGGCGCAGAAATTCGACCCGGGCACCATTCGCCTGCTGAGCAATACCACCAAAGAGAACCGGATGGGGAACCCGATTTCGTATCAGATTATCCCTTACGCGGGCGGCACGCACCCGGCAGCGACCGGCGCGAAATTTGCCCCGGACGAATGGATCTACCACCGTCTGAGCTTTATGGATAAACAGCTGTGGGTCACCCGCTATCACCAGGAAGAGCGCTATCCGGAAGGGAAATACCCGAACCGTTCGGTGCACGATACCGGACTCGGTCAGTACGCGAAAGATGACGAATCGCTGAGCAACCAGGATGACGTGGTGTGGATCACGACCGGCACCACCCACGTGGCGCGTGCCGAAGAGTGGCCGATTATGCCAACCGAATGGGCCCACGCCTTGCTGAAACCGTGGAACTTTTTCGATGAGACGCCGACGTTGGGCGAGAAGAAAAAATAATGGGCAACACCAAATGGCCTCAGCGATGAGGCCATTTTTTTAGCCGCCAGATGGATATTCATCATCTCTACATTCTGAGATTAACGCCTTTTCTATTTGTGTCATTGCCCTTCCATTATTTTTACTAAACCCCGATGAAACATTCTTATTAAAGCGTTTTTTTTCACTTCCCTTGATGACGATATTTTATAGATAAGATATAAATCCCTCTCGAGTTTAACATTTCAACAACATCATTAAGGTTAAATAAATGACGCAGGTTGGCATTATTGGTTGGCGTGGGATGGTGGGTTCTGTTTTGCTTCAGAGAATGCTTGAGGAGAATGATTTTAATGGGATTTCTGCTCATTTCTTTAGCACCTCCAGTGCGGGTGGGCACGGGCCAGCTATTGATGGCATCCGCTATACCCTGAAGGATGCGCATTCTATTGAGGCGCTCGCCGAAATGGATATTATCATTACCTGTCAGGGCGGTGATTATACCAAGGCTATTTATCCCGTCCTGCTTGAATATGGCTGGAAAGGCTACTGGATTGATGCCGCTTCAGCGCTGCGCATGGATGACAAAGCCTGCATTATTCTTGACCCCGTTAACCGTAATAATATCGACCGTGCAGTCAAAGATGGGATTAAACTTTTTGTCGGCGGTAACTGCTCTATTACATTAAGTCTGATGGGGCTGGCCGGTTTGATCAACGCTGACCTGATAGAATGGATGAGCGTCATGACCTACCAGTCAGCTTCCGGCACGGGAGCCAAACATGTTCGGGAACTTATCGCACAAAGCGCTTATATCAGCCAGCATTTGTCTACCGACGAGCTGGAAAATCCAGGTTCGGTGCTGCCTTTGGTCAACAAAGTGAGCGAGTTGATTCGCAGCGATAAGATGCCCATCGACAACTTTGGCGCACCGCTGATGGGCAGCATTATCCCGTGGATAGACAGCGACTTAGGCGATGGAAACAGCCGGGAAGAATGGAAAGGTGAAGCGGAAACCAACAAAATCCTGGGCCTTCCTGCCGGGACCATCCCCGTCAACGGTTTGTGCATTCGTGTTGGCGTGATTCGCTGCCATAGCGCGGCGATCACGCTGAAACTCAAGCGCGAGGTCAGTGAAGCCGAGTTTGAAGCGTTGGTGACGCATTCCCATCCGTGGGTGAACTATGTGCCAAACGACAAGGCGTCAAGCGTGACGCAATTAACCCCTGCCCACATCAGCGGTTCCCTTCAGGTGGGTATTGGTCGCTTTAAGAAGATGGCGCTGAACAACGATCCTATCTACTCGGTGTTGACGGTCGGCGATCAGCTGCTTTGGGGGGCCGCAGAGCCGCTGCGTCGTATGCTGAATATATTGTTACATAGGATCTAACAATGAAAGGCACAGGCTTATCCGGTGCCTGATTTGGGGCGATTCGCTTGTCAGGCCTACAGGCAGTGGCTGCCTGTAGGCTGGAACAGCCGTGGTCGTAGAGCCTGGCGCGAATGAATAAGGGGTTATTCTGACATTCTCATTCATCTTCAGCGTAGGAAATACGATACCCACTCCCCGCACGATAGACGTTTGCAAACCCGGCCCTGCCCAGGTGCATGCCTGCAACGAGGAGTTTTTCCCTGACGGCCTGCTCGAGGATCTTTTTCCGTGTTGCTTCAGCCTGAGCGGAATCGCAGTCAAACATGATAGAAACGGTCGGTTGTGAGGACTGAATATGAGGATAATGCACAATATCTCCCCAGATTAATAAGCATTGTTCATCTGAATCAATGCGGAATCCGCTATGACCGGGCGTATGCCCCGGCAACCCGACAGGCAGTATGCCTCCTGCTATTTTATTGGCGTTAAAAAAACGCACATTATGCGTATAAGCACGTAACGTCTCACGAACCAGATTAAAATTGCGCTGTCCACGCTCATTCGCTAATTTGAATTTTTTGTCGTCCCACCAGTATTCCGCTTCAAGAGGATGAAGCATGATTTCAGCTCGCGGGTAAACGGGCTTTCTTTCATCATCCAGTAAACCACCAATATGGTCAGGATGACAGTGGGTCAATAAGACGGTATCCACGTCATCAGTACTGACGCCAGCCATGGCAAGGTTTGCTTTGAATTGCCCGCCAACGTTGTTCAGCGCCCCTGCTCCGGCATCAACCAGAATAGTCCTCCCCCGGCCACGGATTAGATAGCCGTTAATATGGATGTCGCCGGCTTCAGCAATTCCGGCATTATGCTGAATACTGCGCGCATCGGCGAATTCAATGCCTGTTAATAATTCCAGACTGGAGGCCATATTACCGTCACTTAATGCCGTGACGTGAAAATCGCCAATCTGTCGGGAAGGAAAAATGGAATCGTGCATAATGGCCTCAGGGTGCGTTGTGGGCGTATCATTCAGCAGACTGAATTTCAGAAATATAAACAGTAAGATTCAACATGAGGTTAATGATGCCCGTTCTTGAGAATCTTCACGCTTTTTTGCAACTGCGGTGTCATTGCCTCGTAGAGGTCTACGCCAGGCAGGTTCATGAACAGTGCGGCCATATTATGTGGTACAACGTAGGCCAGACGATGTTCTGGCGATTTATCCAGTCCCGCCGCCTGCATTTCCCATACCGGATACCCCAGTTGCGTCGTTAAATACTCTATAGGCTGGGCGCTGAGAAGTAATATTTCCTCGGTCGAGATGACCGGCGCCGGGTAGCGACACGTATAGAGGTTACGGTGCCAGTCGGTGATGAAGTCTTGCCAACGAGAGAAATTCCCTCCTCCTTTCAAACGATAATCCTCACTGTTGAGCACCTCGGCATCTTTCACCGTGTGAATGGCCAGATAAACCGGGCAACCCAATGTCACCGCGCGAAAGCGCTGAGAGGTGGTGAAGCCGTTAACCGAGATTAACGCGGGGAGCTTTATCTGGCTGTAAAACGCATTCCATTCTGCCTCGCTTTGAGGATCGCTGTATGAGCATTCGACGATATAGAACATCACGGGTTCTCCGCATGAGTGACCGCAGGCGGCTTGCACCCGCTTAATGATTTTTACTCATGCTACCCGCTGATTTTACGGCTTAAAATCGATAATATGTCATTAAGTAGTGACATTAAGTCAATGAAGGTATATTGCGCATCCTGTATAAGAGGCCCTTTATATGCGTCGAAAAATTCCCAGCAGCAGCTCATTGCAGGCGTTTGAAGCCGCCGCAAGACACGGTAACTTTGCGCGGGCCGCGGAAGAACTGGCTCTGACGGAAGGCGCGATTAGCCGCCAGATTGCACGTCTTGAATCCTTGCTGAACTGCCGATTATTTGACCGTACGGGAAGCCGGGTAAAGCTTAATCCTGTTGGTACACGCTACGCGCATCAGGTCCGTGAAACGCTCGAGCGGCTCGAAAGGGACACGCAAGACATCATGGGAATGCCCGAGGGCAGTCAAAGTCTGGATATTGCTGTCCTGCCGACATTTTCCAGTCGATGGCTTATTCCACGCTTGAACAAATTTAAATCGTTGCACCCAGGGATAACATTAAACATTGCGGCCAGAACCGATCCTTTTATCTTATCTGGTAGCGGTTTTGATGCTGCCGTTCATTTTGAACACTCCGCGTGGGCAGGTATGCGTATACAGTTTCTATTTGAGGAGCAACTGATTCCCGTGTGTCATCCGGCACTATTAACCCATAAGAATAGCGATGAACAACTCAACGAACTTCCGCGAATTCACCGCCGACAGAACCCGGACGCCTGGCATCAGTACGCCAGGGAGAGTGGTTTAATGATTGATAACCCGACTCAGGGCGATCGATTTGATCTGCATGAAATGGCCATTGCGGCGATCATGGCGAAACAAGGCGTAGCACTGATCCCACGAATGTATATTGAAAGTGAATTAAACAGCGGACTGTTGGTTTCTCCCTGGCCTGCATCAGACAATCTGAGTAAAAGATTCTGTCTGGTTAAGCCGTCGGAAACGGGGGTGAATGAAACAGCATTAGCCTATTTTGAAGATTGGTTGCTGGCTGAAATCAATCAATCTGCAATCGCTTAATTTGCGGTCATTAACGGCTATCACTCCCCCACCCTGGTGCTTTTTACCCTGCGCCAGGAGGCGATCTTCGCGACCTGTTTCAGCAATTAAGCCAGTTTGGCAGGCTCTCCTCGACAAATCAAAAACACGTTAACGTGTAAACTCATCGGGATGCCAACGTACAAGCCGTAACTTCGCCAGGAGCATTCCCGATGTTTACTCATATGCGTATTGCCAAACCCATCACCGATATTGAAACGTCTTTTCTGATGTACAGTCAGGGGCTAGGCCTGCAGAAAATTGCTGAATTCAACGATCATGACGGTTTCAACGGAATCATGTTAGGCCGGGAAGACTTAGGCTGGCATATCGAATTCACTTATTGCGAATACCATCCGGTCCAACCGTTGCATACCGCAGAGGATTTACTCGTTCTTTATTATCCGGATGAAAAAGAATGGCGCCACGCTTGCGAAAAAATGGTCAATGCCGGTTTCAGAATCACCCGGTCATTCAACCCTTACTGGGATGTAAACGGGAAGACATTTGTGGATGTTGACGGATATAGAATCGTCATCCAAAACAAAGCGTGGGGATAAAATCGCATCGCAGCGCGGTGACTGAGTAGACGGACACGCGCACGTCAGCGCGTGTCCCCCTTGCATCGTCCATATCTCGTTATTGCGGTGCTCTCACCGAAAGCCGGCGTTAAAATCAGCCAATCTCGATAACGATTTTGCCAAACGCGCCTTTATCCAGGTATGCCAACGCCTCCGGCAATTCGTCGAAGCGGAAAGATTTATCGATAACCGGTTTCAGCGCGATCGTATCAACAGCACGAACCAGGTCTTCCAGCGCCCGGCGATGACCCACGCCAATCCCCTGAATGGTGGGTGATTTGAGCAACAATAATCCCCCCGATGCCGAAGTATCGTGCGTATCCATCATGCCGATGAGCGAGATACGACCATGTGAGGCCACCGCGCGAACGGAATCGGCAAAATGACGGCCGCCGACGGTATCCACAACGTGATCGATACCGCGCTGATGGGTCAGACGATAGACCGCTTCAACCCAATCTTCTTTGTTGCGGTTAATACCGTGGTCTGCACCAAGCGCCGCCGCCGCGGCCAGTTTGTCGTCACTGGATGAGGTAATAAACACTTCTGCCCCCATCGCTTTGGCAATCTGCAGGACAAACAACGCCACGCCGCCCGTTCCCTGAACCAGTACGCTTTCACCGGCACGAAGATGGCCGCGCTCAACGAGCGCAAACCACGCGGTCAGCCCCGCGCACACCAGCGTACTGGCTTGCGCGTCGTTGAGCGTGCACGGAGCCGCAACCAGCCACGCTTCACTCACCACCACGTATTCCGCCAGAACGCCCTGTATCGCGTACCCCAGGGTGTTGTAATGCGGGTTGGCGGCGTTATTTTCCAGCTTGCCCTCTATCCAGTCGGCGTTAAAAGAGGAGATCACACGATCGCCTGGACGAAAGCGGGTCACTCCCTGCCCGACGGCTTCCACCACGCCGGCCATATCGGAACCCGGCGTGAAAGGCATGGGCATACCATTACCCATTCCACCGTCAATAATGACCTTATCCCGGTAGTTGTAGAAGACCTTCATCAACACGAGGCGGTGGCCTACATTCATTCTGGTCGCATTCTCAAATGGCGAGTGCAAAATGCACGTGGGGAGACGATCGAGATAAATCCACCGGCCAGAATCATGATGGATGATATGCAGGCGGTAAAAGACAGTGCGTTGACGGGAGCCGGGATTGTCTGGCTGCCCTACTGGCTGGTCAAAGAGCAACTGCTTAACGGCGAACTGAAACAAATATTAAAAGCGCAGTCATCAGGAACCTGGCCGGTTTATGCAGTATGGCTGAAAACGCCCCATCCTTCTCTTAAGATCCGGCTGGCCGTCGATAAACTGATCGGCGAGTTGCCCGCGATGATGACCGTCGCACAAACGCAGGAACCCGCTTAGTTGCCTGATGGCGCTTCGCTTATCAGGCCTACAGTGCATGACGATAGGGTTAAGTATCGCCTCCACCGTAGGCCGGGTAAGGCGTAGCCGCCACCCGGTATCACTCAGTAACGAACGCACACCGATTTGGTTTCACACCAGTCGTTCAGCCAGTCCGGTCCAAAATCACGCCCCGTACCCGACTGTTTCATGCCGCCAAACGGCAAATTAGCATCAATCAACGTATGGCTGTTGACCCATACCGTACCGGCCTGCAGGCGGTCGGTGTAGTTCAGCGCCTGGGTCAAATCGCGGGTCCAGACGCTGGCGGTCAGACCGAAGTCGCTGTCGTTGGCAAGGCGCAGCGCCTCTTCACCATCGGTGACACGCACCAGGTTCACAACCGGGCCAAACACCTCTTCGCGGGTTAAGCGCAGGTTGGCGTCCGGGTTAATGACAAGCGTCGGCGGAATGTAGAAACCCTGCGCATCCGGGCCGACGTTGCCGGTAATCAGCTCCGCGTTCTGTTTGCGAGCATCGTCGAGATAAGCCGCCACTTTGGCGCAATGCGCCTGTGATACCACCGGGTTAATCTGTGTGGTCTCCAGCATTCCCGGCCCCACCTGCAGCGATTTCACCGCCTGCTCGAAACCGCTGACTAACGTGTCGAACAGCGGCGCTTCAATGTAAATACGAGAACTGGCCGCGCACACCTGCCCCTGATTGAGGAAGCTACCGGTCATCAACCCTTCGATGACCCACTCAGGATCGGCGTCCTTCAGCACGATGGCCGGGTTTTTCCCGCCCAGCTCCAGCGTCACGCGGGTCAGCCTGTCGGCGACAACGCGGGCAATCTGTTTGCCGGTAGCGGTCGAACCGGTAAAGCTCACCTTCGCCACGTGCGGGTGCGAGGTTAACGCCGCGCCGCACTCGGCGCCGCTGCCGGTCACCACGTTGAAAATGCCCTCCGGCACGCCGGCTTCAATCGCCAATTCGGCCACACGCAGCAGGGTTAACGGCGTGGTTTCGGAAGGTTTAATCACTATAGAACAGCCTGCCGCCAGCGCCGGCATCACCTTCCACATGCCGATCATCAGCGGGAAGTTCCACGGCACAATCCCGGCTACCACGCCGACCGGCTCTTTTTTGGTCCACGCCTGATAGCGAGCCCCCGGCGGGAACGGGATGGAAACATCCAACGTGCGGCCGCTGATTTTAGTGGTTAACCCGGCGGTGTAGCGCATCCAGTTCTGCGTACAGCCGACTTCGAAAGCGCGGGAGATGTTGATCGATTTGCCCTGCTCCAGCGTTTCCAGCTGGGCCAGCTCTTCACCATTCTGCTCAACGAGGTCGGCAAAGCGCAGCAGAATACGTTCGCGTTCGGCAGGCGTGCGCCCGGCCCAGCTGCGGGAAACAAACGCGCGCCAGGCGGACATCACCGCGCGGTCCACGTCAGCCGTGTTAGCGTCTGCCGTGGTGGCAATTGCCTTGCCCGTAGCCGGATCCCAGACGGTGAGACGTTTTTCACTCTGCGCTGCCTGCTGCGCGCCATCAATAAACAGGCCATGCTGACGGTCTAAAAACTGCTGTACGCTCGGGAGCAGTGCTACCTGTGCTGAGGACATATCGTCTCCTTATTCTTCGCGGTTAGTCATTTCAGTCTACGGCGGGTCTGGAGAAGTCGCTTTTGTCTCTGTGACATTCGCTTGCGCGGCTGTGACAGACGCCGCAATTAAGCAGATTGCGTTGGCAGAAGTGTGTCGCAGGTAATAGTTCTTTCATATATTCCTGTGAACAGCCTTGTTTAAAGAAACACAAATGCAACAATAACATCACATTTTCATTGCAGAGATGGCGTATGGCAGCGGTAAACGGCGGTGAGACGTATCATGACTGGCTGGCGAAGATTAATCAGGTCTGCGGGCATTTTGCCGCGCGTCCGCTGGAGGGCGACTTCCACGGCGAGATTGATACCAGCTATGCGGGTAGCCTGAAGCTCAGTACCGTCACCACCCGCAACGTCAATCTGTATCGCACGCACCAGGAGATCCGTGGCGGCAACGATGCCTGGTTCTATACCGTTTTTCAGCTTTCCGGTGAAGCCAGCATTGAGCAGGACGATCGTCAGGTGTGCCTGCAAAGCGGCGATATGACGTTAATTGATGCTTCGCGTCCCTGTTCAATCCTCTGGCAGCAAACCTCGCGTCAGGTCTCGCTGTTGCTGCCTCGCCAACTGCTGGAAAACCAGCTGCGCGGCAGCGGAATTCGCGTCGCCACCCGTCTGGATAAATCACTACCGATGGTGCAGCTCAGCCAGCGCCTGCTGCAAGAGAGCATGAGTAGTCCGCAGCTCTCCGCCAGCGAAAGCGAAGCGGCGCTTGATGCGATGGTCTGCCTGCTGCGTCCGATGTTGCATCAACAAGACGTGCAGCCGTCGCGGCGAGAGAAGCAGTATCAGAAAATCATGCGCTTGATCGACGATGCTATCCAGGAAGAACATTTGCGCCCTGAGTGGTTAGCCAGCGAAACGGGGATGTCGGTCCGTAGCCTGTACCGACTGTTCGCCGATAAAGGTCTGGTGGTGGCGCAATACATTAAAAATCGCCGTTTAGATTTGTGCGCCCAGTCGCTACTGAGCGCGCACAATGACGAGAAGCTCGCGGGAATTGGCTACCGCTGGGGGTTCAGCGACCACAGCCACTTCTCCACCGCCTTCAAGCAGCGGTTCGGCATGTCGCCCGGAGAGTATCGTAAACGCGGCCGCTGAGGTCAGCGTAATCAGTTATCTTCTACCAGTTGCGCCACATCATTGCTGTTGATTTCGCGCGCATTACCGTCCTGATCGGTATAGCTGGTCATACCGGTCTCTTTATCCAGCTGCGGCTTGCCGTGCGTCACAATCGTTTGTCCGCTTTTGGTGGTCATCACGTAGTTAGTGGTGCAGCCCGCCAGCGCCAGAACCATCAGGCCCGCACACAGCGCATATAAAGATTTTTTCATGGTTTCTCCGTTCATTCTTCCACCCGCAGTAGGGTTAAGTGGGTGCATTGTATGCCCGACGGCGCAAAATGAAATAAGGCGGATGTAACAGAAGATAAATTAGCAGGATACGGGAGACGTCAACCGTCTCCCGCAGGGGGATTACAGCGCGATACGAATCACGTCATCCGGGGCGGTCGCCTCTTTCTGACGGGTAGATTCCTGCTTCACGCTCACAAACAGCGTTTTACCGTCGGCGGACAGCGCCAGGCTGTTCGGGAAGGTCGGGGTTTGAATCGTTTTGGTGACCTTGTAATCTTTGGCGTCGATAACCGTCACGGTGCCCGCTTTGCGCTGGGTAACATAGACTTCGTTACGCGTCGGGTTAAACAGCACTGCCAGCCCTTCCTGGGTATCCACCTTCGACAACACTTTGCCATCCTTCAGGTTCACCACCAGCAGTTCCGGCTGTTTCGAGTCGGTAATAAAGGCGCGCTGACCGGCGGTATCCAGGCTCAGGTTGATGTAGAAGTGCTCTTTGCCATCGTCCTGCAATTTCTGACGATTAACGATTTTGTTGCTCGCGGTATCAATGGTCACCAGCTCGCCGTCGGCGTTCGTCACGTACAGACGCTGTTTTTCCGCATCAACCGCCAGCCCGGTGCCGAAGCTGCCGGTGCCTTCGATCGTGGTTTTCAGCGCAATTTTATCGCCATCGACGACCCACACCGCGCTGCTATCTTTACCAACACCGGTGATGTACACGGTGTTGGTCTTCTCATTCACCGCCAGCTGACGCGGCTGCAGCGGTTTTACCGTTTCGCTCCGCTGACGTCCATCAAGCACCAGACGACCTTTCACGTCACCGCTTTTCGCATCAATGGCGGTTACAGCACCGTTGATGGTGTTGCCAAACCACAGCGTCTGGGTCTGCGTATTCAGGGTGGCGCCAAACGGTTTAAGATCGTTATGGATCGTTTGGGTCACTTCCAGCGTAGTCGGGTCCAGGCGGTAAACCACCCCTCCCTTATCCGTTTTACGGCTTTGTGAGGTGGCTAGCCACAGCGCATTTTCCTGCTGGCTGTAGGCCATTTCATATGCCCCTTTACCGACCGCTTTACGCAGCATTTCCTCTTCGGCCTGCGCGCTAAAGCTTCCCGCCAGCAGTAAGGCACTCAACAACAGAGAACGGCGCAGGCGCGGTGCGGACAATTGACGTAATGACATGACGACTCCCTTTGATGAACTTAATTGTTACTGCTCACATGGCTTCAGCCTTCGCAGCGTCATGGCGCTACGTTTTGTAGATGCGAATAGTAATCATTAATTTGTACAAAGTGGAGCTTTTCTTTCTACGGTGCGGCAAAAAGTTTCTATTTCATCACCTGAAATTAACCATTTATGCTGCTAAAGTTTTCAATATATTTACAAAAGTATTACTCTATTCGGGTCTGTTCCATTTGGTACATTTTGCGAGTTTTCATGAAAATCATTACTGTGCGCTCAGCGACGCTACCTGTGCTGCTGTTGCCGCTTGCTTTCTCCCCCTTTTCCTGGGCTGCTGACGAACAAACGTTGATTGTCACCGCCACCCCTCAGACGGTTTCTGAGCTGGATACGCCGGCAGCGGTCAGCGTGGTTGACGGCGAGGATATGCGCCACGCCACGCCGCGCGTCAACCTGTCAGAGTCGCTCGGCGCCGTGCCGGGTTTGCAAATTCAGAATCGCCAGAACTACGCACAGGATCTCCAGTTGTCGATTCGCGGTTTTGGTTCACGCTCAACCTACGGTGTGCGCGGCATCCGTATGTACGTTGACGGCATTCCGGCGACCATGCCCGACGGACAAGGGCAGACCTCTAACATCGATATTGGCAGCGTGGATCATATTGACGTGCTGCGCGGCCCCTTCTCCGCGCTATACGGCAACTCGTCCGGCGGCGTGGTCAACGTCACCACCGAAAGCGGCAAGCAGCCCACGACGCTGGAAGCCAGCAGTTACTACGGTAGCTATGGCACCTGGCATTACGGCATGAAAGCGACCGGTGCGGTCGGTGACGGTAGCCAAGCGGGAGACGTCGACTACACGGTATCAACGAATCGATTCATCACCCGCGGCTATCGCGACCACAGCGCGGCGCGTAAAAACCTCGCCAACGCCAAGCTCGGCGTTAGAATCAATGATGTCAGCAAGCTGACCCTGCTGTTTAACAGTGTCGATATTAAGGCCAACGATCCCGGCGGCCTGGATTACAACGAACTGCACCAGAACCGCGAACAGTCGCCGCGCGGCGAACAGTACAACATGCGCAAAAGCGTAAAACAGACCCAGGCAGGCCTGCGCTACGAGCGTCAGCTCAGTGAACAGGACGATTTGAGCGTGATGATGTATGCCGGTGAGCGTCAAACCACGCAGTATCAGTCGATTCCGCGCGCGCCACAGCTTAAGCCTACTCACGCAGGCGGCGTGATCGACCTCGATCGTCACTATCAGGGCATCGATACCCGCTGGACCCACCGTGGCGAACTGCTGGTCCCGGTCACCTTCACGACCGGTCTGAACTACGAAAATATGAGCGAGAAGCGTCGCGGTTACGAAAACTTCGTGATGAATGGCACCACGCCTGAGTACGGAGAGAAAGGCAATCTGCGCCGCAACGAACGCAACCTGATGTGGAACGTCGATCCCTACCTGCAAACACAGTGGCAACTCACCGAGAAGCTGAGTCTTGATGCGGGCGTGCGCTACAGTTCGGTGTGGTTTGACTCCAACGACCACTACATCACCGCGGAAAATGGTGATGATAGCGGTGACGCCAGCTATCACAAATGGCTACCTGCGGGGTCGTTAAAGTACGCGGTCACCGATGCGTGGAACGTCTATCTCTCGGCCGGACGTGGCTTTGAGACACCGACTATCAACGAGCTTTCCTACCGTTCGGACGATCGCGGCGGGCTGAACTTCGGATTGCAGCCCTCGACCAACGAAACCGTGGAAATTGGCAGCAAAACACGCATTGGTAACGGACTGCTCACCGCCGCACTCTTCCAGACAGATACCGATAACGAGATTGTCGTCGACAGCAGCAGCGGCGGGCGCACCAGCTACAAAAATGCCGGTAAAACGCGGCGTCAAGGGGCCGAACTGTCGCTGGATCAGCAGTTCGCAGAAAACTGGCGCGCCAAAGCGGCATGGACCTGGCTTGACGCAACCTATCGCACCAACGTCTGTGACGACGCCAGCTGTAACGGCAACCGCATCCCGGGAATTGCGCGCAATATGGGCTTTGCCTCATTGGGCTATGAGCCGGAGAGCGGCTGGTATGCTGGCGCCGACGTACGCTATATGAGCGATATCATGGCCAACGATGAGAACACCGCCCGTGCGCCGTCGTGGACGGTTGTCGGGTTGAACACCGGCTATAAGTTCGATATCGGCAACTGGAATCTGGATGTATTTGGCCGGGTCGATAACCTCTTCGACCGCCAATACGTCGGCTCGGTCATCGTCAACGAATCTAACGGTCGTTATTACGAACCGGCGCCGGGACGTAACTACGGCGTTGGCGTGAATGTCGCCTGGCGTTTTGAGTAGAGCGTGTGAACGTTTCCGGGGAAACCCGGAAACGTATTTGCGGCTTAATGGCTAGGGCAATACTGGCGCTGTAAAAAATGCGCTGATTCATCAACAATCTGGCACATTGCCGTATGGCTGGCCATCGAGTCTTTTTTCTCCAGCGCCGTCAGCAGGCGCTGATATAAATTAGTTTGCTGAAACGGTTCTACTGAATTTAAATATAAATAGTGGAAACTTGGCCCTACCCGAACCCATAATTGTTCGATAATAATCATTAAAGTGGGCATTTCCGCGTATTCGTATATTCGAAAACGAAACTGATAATTGCTCTGCAACATGCGGGTGATATCACCAGAGGCTTTTGCTTCATGCAGTAACGCCAACAAACGATGGAGTTCCTCCATTTTTTGTGCGGTCATATTCCCGGAGGCCGCTGCGGCCGCCATTCCTTCGAGATTTTGTCGTATCTGGCTTATTTCCCGATAGCTGGAATCGGTTAGCACCGGAACCATAAACGCCTGCGCTGGCGCAGCCTGCAATGCCCCCAAGGAGACCAGCCGCAGCAGCGCCTCGCGAACGGGTGTAATGCTGATCCCTTGATTCTCGGCAATTTCACGCGTCACGAGTCGGGCACCGGGTTTTAATGCGCCAATGATAAGTGCGTTTTTGATATTATTTTCAACCTGCTGTGTCAGGCTCATTCGTTGTGCTTTAGCAAAATCCAGCATATTTATTATAACCCCACGGATAATCGGCCCAGAGCCTATAATAATTAATAGCTGGCGTTTTCTCTTTTGTGCAAAAAACACAATATATATTTTTCGAATGTTGCGGGCGTAAAATTTAAGGCTATTGAGAGCGCTTCGCCAAATGACGCATTAATACATCACTGGCAAAATAATCACGAGAGTGGAATATTCAAACGCACAACCAGATAAACACAAATGTGATCGCTATCATTAATAAAACGGCAGTCGTTTGGCGGCCCCAGTTCCAGACAGTCGCCAGCCTGCATACGCTGTCCAGTGTCCCCTTCCATGAAGAGCAATTCCCCTTGCTGCACCCAGATAAGCTGACGCGCCATCGCGTAAGCCGAAGCCGGCATCGGGATATCGCTGCCTGCGGGAAGTTCAATTTGTACCAAGTCGACAGGCAATTCGCCGCGCGGCGAAACATGACGTCGCAGATAATGACTTTGTGGGTCGTGCCACACGGGCTGGTCAGCGAAACGCAACAGTTTCCCTTCCTGAATCTCCGCGCGGGCAATTAAGGTTGACATGCTGATGCCGAACGCGCCGGAAAGCCGCGCCAGCAGCGTCGCCGTGGGGCTACTTTCGCCACGCTCAATTTTGTGAATCATCGCCCGTGACACGCCCGCTCGCTCGGCTAATTCGCTCAGCGACCAGCTTCGCGATTCGCGCTCGATTCGAATTCTTGCGCCGATACGTTGATTTAAATTGTCTTCAATAGTATTCATATCGTTATACTATAGTGAACAACACACAGGGTGCAACCATGCCTATCCGTTTTGCAACAAAAGAAGACTGTGCCGCGATAGCGGTCATCTATAACCACGCCGTGCTGCACACGGCGGCCATCTGGAACGATAAAACGGTCGATACCGACAACCGCATTGCCTGGTTTGAAGCGCGTCAGCTAGGGCACTTTCCCGTATTAGTCAGTGAAGAGAACGGCGTGGTAACCGGTTATGCCTCCTACGGCGACTGGCGCGCGTTTGATGGCTTCCGCCATACCGTCGAACACTCCGTTTACGTTCATCCGGACCATCAGGGTAAGGGACTGGGCCATATTCTGCTCGCCGCGCTGATTGAAGAAGCGAAGCGGCGCGGTAAGCACGTAATGGTCGCGGGCATCGAGTCGCAAAACCATGCTTCCCTGCATTTGCACGAGAAACACGGTTTCGTCACCACCGGGCAAATGCCTCAGGTGGGCACCAAATTTGGCCGCTGGCTGGACCTGACCTTTATGCAACTTCAGCTGGATAACCGTCGCGATCCGGATGGTACCGCATGAATCAATCCCTCACGTTGACGTTTCTGGTCGCCGCCGGTATCGGCCTGGTTATCCAGAACACGCTGATGGTGCGGATCACCCAATCGGCCTCGACGATCCTGGTAGCGATGCTGCTCAATTCCCTGGTGGGTATTGTGCTATTCGTCAGTATTCTGCTGATCAAACACGGACTGGCTGGCGTGAACGAACTGATCTCCACCGTTAAGTGGTGGACGCTTCTTCCCGGTCTGTTGGGTTCGTTCTTCGTCTTTGCCAGCATCAGCGGCTATCAGTACGTGGGGGCGGCAACCACTATTGCCGTGCTGGTCGCCAGCCAGCTTATCGGCGGGCTGGTGATGGATGTGATGCGCAGCCATGGTGTGCCCTGGCGGGCGCTGGTGGGGCCGGTGTGCGGTGCGGTGATGCTGATTGTCGGCGCGTGGCTGGTGGCGAAACGCCAGTTTTAATACCGGTCACGTTGTAGGCCGGATAAGGCGATGCCGCCATCCGGCAATCTGCACCTATACCTATCAGACCGACAAGCGCTACATTGTTGCCCGGCCGGCCAAAGCGCAGCCGGGAATAATGCCCAACTTAAAGAATGCTCCCACCGGATGTGAGCTGCTCTTTACGTGCCTCTTCCTGTTCGCGCAGGTGCTGACCATGATGGGAAATCGTCACGCGCAGGCGCTGCTGCTGGGTAAAACGATCTTCACGACTCAATGCTGCATCGTCGCTTAGCTCCACCAGCAGCTCATTCATGTGCGTAATCACGCTCTCTTCAATCGCCGCGTCAACGCGCGCGATAACCTCATCCAGATGTGACATACCTGCTCCTTAATTGATTTTCACTTTCGAGAAATCGCTGCCCATCAGGCTCACGCTGTAGCCGGTCACGTTGCTGCGCGTGGCATAGAACGTTTTGCCGTTTGCCAACGCAATCCACGGTGCCTGTTGGTAGTAAATCTCCTGCGCCTGTTCGTAGAGTGCGGCACGTTTCGCCGGGTCGCTCACCACCAACGCTTTTTTCACCAGGCCATCATACTCTTTATTACACCAGCGCGCGGCGTTAGAGCCCGTTTTGATGCTATCGCATCCGAGCAGCGTATTGGCAAAGTTATCCGGGTCGCCGTTGTCCGACATCCAGCCGTACAGCGCGCTGCCATGCTCGCCTTTACGGATACCGGAAAGATATTCCCCCCACTCATAGGTCACAATTTTGGCCTTCACGCCGACTTTGGCCCAATCGTTCTGGATCATTTCCGCAATCCGGCGCGAGTTCGGGTTATAGGGGCGCTGTACCGGCATCGACCACAACGTCACATCAACCCCCTTCTCTAGCCCAGCCTGTTTCAGCAGCGCTTTCGCTTTTTCGAGATCGTAGCTGTAATCTTTGAGAGCTTTATTAAAGCCCATCATGTTGGGCGGGATCGGTGATTTCGCCACCGTACCGGAGCCCATAAACACCGCGTTGACGATCGCCTGCTTGTCGGTGGCGTAGTTCAGCGCCTGGCGAACCAGCACGTTATCGAACGGCTTTTTCTCGGTATTAAACGCCAGATAGCCAACGTTCAAGGCTTCTACCGCATGCAGAGCCAGATCGTGATTGTTTTTAATCACATCAAACTGCACCGGCGACGGCGCGGGGATAATCTGGCATTCGTTGGTTTGTAGCTTCGCCAGACGCGTTTCGACGTTCGGGGTGATGGCGAAAATCAGGTGCTTCGTCGGTACCGCGCCGTCCCAGTAGTGAGGGTTAGCCAGATAGCGAATCTGCGAGTCGGCCTTATATTGCTGTAGCACATAAGGCCCGGTACCAATCGGCCAGTTATCTACGTTCTCCGGCGTGCCTTTTTTCATCATTGCATCGGCGTACTCCGACGACAGAATGGACGCGAAATCCATCCCCCAGTCGGCCAGGAATGCGGCGTTTGGTTCGCTCAGCACAAACTGCACGTGATAGTCATCGAGCTTTTTCACCGATTTAATCAGCTTATCGAGACCCACATCGTTGAAATATTCGTAGTTCCCCTGTGAAACCTTATGGTAGGGATGATCGCTATCTTTCTGCCGTAGCACCGAGAAAATCACGTCATCAGCGTTAAAGTCGCGGGTCGGCGTAAAGAATTTATTGCTGTTGAACTTCACGCCCTGACGCAGCGTAAAGGTATACGTCAGGCCGTCCGGGGAAATCGTCCAGTCGGTGGCCAATGAGGGAATCGGCGTATTTTTCACCGGATCAAAGTTGATCAGCCGGTTGTACAACGTTTGCGAGCTGGCGACAAACGTCGGGCCCGAGCTGGCGATTTGCGGGTTAAAAGACTCCGGTGAGGCTTCGGAGCAGTAGACGAGCGTGTCGTTGTTCGCCGCCCAGGCGGCGCTTGCCGGTAACAACGCGCTGAGCGCCAGCGCGAGGAGCGTTTTCCCTGTGGTCATGGTTATAAGCCTTTCGATTTTATTATATGAACGGCTTAATAACAGCACAGCCCCGGATAACTGGCAAATAACCAATTTGTCTCAGGTTATGCTGAATAACCTTTATTTGTTGGTTTCTTCATCGGTATTTCGTCAGGTTTGACTTAAGTCCAGCGATTCAATGCCACGAGAATTACCCTATTTACCCCTCTCTTTCGCCGTTTGTTGCATTTTGCTTTGCGTAAAGTAATGCCGTGAAGAAGTCTATGGGACAGGAACGTGGCAAAAACTCTTTTACGCAGTGGAAGTCTTGATGACTTTCAGGCCGTAGGCGGCGGCGGGCAAACCGTATTTCATTCCGCGCTTCAGGTGCGCGAAACCCTGCGTTTACGTAAGCAAAACGCGCTGGTCGAGTGCCTCGCGATACCGCAGTTAAATGATGACGGCGACCGGGTGGACTGGTATTCGCCGATTGATGGTGTGGCGACGAGCTGGAAAGCGGCGGATGAAACCTTGCGAACAAGGGCGCTGCACTATTTAGAAGGCTTGCAGGAGAGCGCACGCACGCTCAGCAAAAAATGCCTGCAATCCGACAAAACCGCACAGCAACTGTTCGGCGCCCTGCTGGATAAATCCCTGCAATTTCCCGGCGAAAATCATCTGTTTCTTGTCGACGGTAAGCCGGTTATCAGCTTCTGGGGCTTTGTGAATCTCAACGAAGGCGCACGTGAAGACGTATTCGACTGCCTGCGCTACGTTGAACCTGAACCGCCACAAGCGCCGACCATTGACGAAGTGCCTCTCGTCGAAGAACCCGAACCTGCCGTCGTGACATTTAGCGAAGCCGATGCGCCGCTGATTTCAGCGAATGAACCGTTGATTAACGCCTACACGCTGCCGGTGGAGGAGCCTGAAGAACCGCAGGCACCAGCCGAACCGGTGATGCCGATGGCGGCCGCCAGAAAGCGCCGCCCACGCTGGCTGTGGGGCCTGCCGATTGCCGCAGCCGTTGCCGCCGTGGCCGTTGCAGTTCCCATGATGATCCCGACCACCCAGGCCGAGTCCGAGCCCGTCGTTCAGACCGTCGACGTGCCTGCTATCCCGCAGGCTCCCGCCATGCCGGTACTGATTGCCGGCCTGCCGTTGCATCAGGCTAGCGTGAAGGCGGAACCGGTGGTGAAAGAAGAAGAAAAACCGGTGGTGATTGCCGTCATTCCGAAAGATGCGCTGGTGATGGATGCCGATCAGATGCGCGCGGGTACCACGCGTTTCCTCAACGGCAACTGGCGAGCACAGATGGATATCAGCGACGCGCATACCGGAAAAGCGCCGAGTCTGCGCTACCAGATTCAGAACAATAAAGGCACCGTTCGTCTCGTGCGCGAAGGCAATATCGTCTGTAAAGCCGCGGTCTTTTCTGGCCTGCATCAAAACGGCGAGCTGATGATCAAAAGCCGCGGTAACGCGCAATGCAGCGACGGCGCGCGCTACCCGCTGCCGGAAATCAGCTGTAAACCCGGCAACAGCAACGTTGCCGTATGCACCGCCCGTTTTGACGCCAGAACGGTGGTACCGCTGACCTTTAAGAAGACGGGAGCGTAACCTATGCTGGTCACTCTTTGCGATTACAAACAGAGCGTCACGCTGATTGCCAACAGCGGCGTGCAGTTTCTCGATTTCGGTCTCAGCCCGCAGGAGTCGCTGCAAAACGGCCGTTTTGTGCGAAAAACCGCCAACGGCCCGCTGCTACGTCTGAACTATGACGTGGTCAATCAGCGTTATACGCTGCCCGGTGAGGCTGGGCGTGCGCCCGAGGTGGTGAAGCCGGAATCGACCCTGGCGCTGCATCATTCACTTACGCTGTTAGACGGTATCTGGCTGCCGCTGCCCTTCCTGCGGTTTAACCCGCCGCGCACCTTCGTTGAAGGGCCGGACAACTGGGCACGGGTGCAGATTCGTCGCCTTGCTGAGCCGGATAACGCGGGCAATACGCACCGCGTGACGTTGGCATTTGATAGCCAGATTAGCGACGATGACGTCAACGGCCTGTCACCGGTTACCAGCGATCTGCTTAACGGTACGCGCTTTGCGCTGGCGTGGCGCGACAATGAAATCAGCGACTTCCTCGATCAAACATGGATTGACGGCTGGCTGCGTGAAGTTTTCCAGCAAACCGTTGCCGCCCACGAGTCCCGTAGCGAACGCGATGTCGCACAGGCGCTACGCAGCTTTGAATATCAAGGCCATTGGCTGAATATTCTGGCGCTGCTGGGAGAACAGTTAGCGGTGCCGGAAATTAAAATCGTCACCGCCACGCTGAGCACTCCGGCCATCCCGGTAGATTTGATCCTCGACGTTGGCAATACCCACACCTGTGGCGTCATCATCGAAGATCACGGCGACGCGAATGATGGTTTGCGCCAAACCGCCGAGCTTCAGGTACGCTCCTTAAGCGAACCGCAATATCTGAATGAGCCGCTGTTCACCAGCCGCGTCGAGTTCTCGGAATCGCGCTTCGGCAAGCAGCATTTCTCCGTGGAAAGCGGCCGCGAAGACGCGTTTATCTGGCCATCGCTGGTGCGCGTGGGGGATGAAGCCCGTAAGCTGGCGATGCAGCGTTTAGGTACGGAAGGTTACAGCGGTATTTCCAGCCCACGCCGCTATCTGTGGGATGAAACGCCCACCGTGCAGGACTGGCGCTTTAGTCAGATGAATGGCAAGACCCAGCGCGAACCGCTGGCCACCGCCTTCCCGCTGATGAACCTGATGAACGACGAAGGCCAGCCGCTGTTTACCCTGCCGCCGGACGAACGGATGCCGGTCTTCTCGCCGCAGTACAGCCGCAGCACCCTGATGACCCATATGCTGTGCGAACTGCTGGCACAGGCGCTGGGGCAGATTAACAGCGTCGCCACGCGTCTTCGTCTGGGCTTCCCCGCCTCACCGCGTCAGCTGCGTACGCTGATCCTCACGCTACCGTCGGCCATGCCGAAGCAGGAACGCGAAATTTTCCGTCGCCGGATGTTTGAAGCTATCGCGCTGGTGTGGAAAGCCATGGGGTGGCATCCGCAGGACGATGATTTTGCCCATGTCCGCGTGCAGGAAAAAAGCATCGTGCCCATCCCGAAAATTCATATGGAGTGGGATGAAGCCAGCTGCGGCCAGCTGGTGTGGCTCTACAACGAAGCGATTTCCCATTTCTCCGGGCAGACGGAGGCGCTGTTCGCCGCGATGGCGCGGCCGGACCGCCAGCCGGAGCCTGGCATGGCGCAGGGCCGTGCGCTACGCGTCGCCTCGCTCGATCTCGGCGGCGGCACGACAGATATGGCCATCGCCCAGTATCAACTGGACGACGGTATTGGCGGCAATGTCAAAATCACCCCACAGCTGCTGTTCCGCGAAGGGTTTAAAATCGCCGGGGATGATGTCCTGCTGGATATTATCCAGCGCTGCGTGCTGCCCGCGCTGCAAACCCAGCTGCAAAAATCCGGCGTCGCTGACGCACAAGCGCTGATGGCCACGCTGTTTGGCGACTCCGGCAGGCTGGATACGCAGGCAGTGCTGCGCCAGCAAACCACGCTGCAGCTCTTTATGCCCATCGGCCACGCCATTCTGGCGGCGTGGGAACAAAGCGACATGCAGGATCCGCTCGCCGGGCTGCACGCCACCTTCGGAGAATTGCTGAGCCAAACGCCAACTCGCAACGTGATGAACTATGTCGGCCAGGCCGTGGAGCACGCCTTGCCTGCCGGTAGCGCGCCGTTCGACCTGCTGGCGGTCCCGCTGGAAGTGACCTTCAGCCAATTGCAGGAGGCCATGCTAGCCGGTGAGTTTACCCTCGCCGGTCCGCTGCACGCGCTCTGCGAGGCAATCTCACACTATGCCTGCGACGTGCTGCTGATTACCGGGCGTCCCGGCTGTCTGCCGGGCATACAGGCGCTGATTCGCTACCTTCAACCGGTGCCGGTCAACCGGATGGTCTGGCTGGATAAATATCATGTCCATGAATGGTATCCATTCAGCCAACAGGGACGTATCGGCAACCCGAAATCCACCGCCGCCGTGGGAGCTATGCTGTGCAGTCTGGCGCTGGATCTGCGCCTGCCGCACTTTAATTTTAAAGCCGCCGATATTGGCGCGTACTCCACCGTGCGCTATCTGGGCGTACTGGATAAAACCGTCAACACCCTGCGCGATGAAAATATCTGGTACCACGATCTCGATCTCGACAAACCCGGCGCCAGGCTTGACGCCCGCCTGCATTTCCCGCTGCGCGGTAATGTTACTCTCGGCTTCCGCCAACTGGCGAACACCCGCTGGCCCGCGACGCCGCTGTATACGTTGAGCATCAACTCGCCAGAACTGGCGAAAGCCATCGCCGGAGACGGCGTGCTGCAGGTTCGCCTGAAGCTTGAAGGCGGTAGCCGACACGAAGCGCCGCAGTCGTTTGTGTTGAGCGATGCCTGGCTTCAGGACGGCACGCCGGTTTCGCCGGATGCCCTGACCCTGAAACTCAATACTCTGGCTGACCGACGCCACAGCGGCAGCCACTACTGGATCGACAGCGGGAGCGTATTCCTCAAATGACCACGATAGCCGCAGTAATCGACTGGCTCGCTGCCGCCCGCCAGGAGCATCCGTTACTGGATGATGACGCCAACGCGCTGCTGATTCGACTGCGGGCACTCGATGCCCAGCAGAAAGCGCGTCAGGAGACTCGAGCCCAGCCCGCCAGCATCGCGCTGTTTGGCCACTCGCAGGCCTCTAAAGCCCACCTGCTGCGCACCCTGTGCGGCAACGGCGATGGCCGTCTGACGGTGCAAACCGGCAGTAAAACGCTGGACTACTTCAGCCATATCAATCCCGGTCACAGCCTCACGCAAATGGCGGTTCGCTTTAGCCGCGAGCAGCCCACGCCGGACGACGCCTTCCCGCTGCGGCTGGTGCTGATCGGTGAAGCCGAACTGGTACAGCTGTTTATCGCCCATGCCTGGCAGCGCGGCGATATTCGTCCACCGGATAGCCACCTTATCGCCTCCCGCCTGCGCGCTTGGCAGAGCCTGCGCCAGCCGCAGCAGGTGCCGGGCCTGACGGCATCGGAAGTGGCGACGATTGCCCGTTTCTGGCGCGATACCCTGCCGACCTCATACCAGACGATCGATGACGATCTGTGGTTCCAGTTCGCGCATCTCCTGCCGTCGTTGGATCTCACCGCGCGTGCACGCGCGTGGTCGCTGCTGTGGGGGGAACAACAGGAACTCACTCAGCAATGGTTAACGTTAGCACATACCCTGCATCAGGCGGGCAACCGCCGGGAAGTGATGGCGCCGCTGAGTCTATTGGTGGATGCTTTTACCCTGCCGATGGACGCGTTCCTGACGCCGGGTGGGGAGAGCGATGATGCGGTACTGGTTCATCCGCTCACCGACGACGGTTATCAGAACGCGGTCAGCATACCGGTTGCCACCCTGGCGCTGCTGACCGTTGAACTGGTGCTGAACGCGGAACAAGGCGTGCTCGACAATGTGGATATTATTGATATTCCCGTGCCGTCGCTCACTTCTGACACCCCGCTGTGGGCCAGTAAGTGTCGCTGGCTATTGGAAAACTATCGCCAGCATCGGCAGCCGGATATCCTGCTGGTCTGTAACGCCACAGCCCAGCGCGCCGCGATTCCGTCCACCGCCAAAGCGCTGCTGCGCTGGGTAAACGACACCCAACCCACGCAGGAGAACAAGCTGCCGGGGCTGGTGTGGGCAATTACGCCGGAAGACGATCGTTTCTTGCATAAGCGTCACTTTGATGAGGCGATTCAACAATTGGTTGGCAAGCCAGGCCAGCATTGGGGAACGCTGCAAGCGCTGGATCACAGCAGCCTGCAACGGCTGATTGAATGGCTATCGCAAGCCACGCAGCCCGAACTGCGCCAGCGCCGTTTTACCGCCATGGCGAACACGCTTCAGCAGCAGTTATTCAGCTTGTGCCAACCGCTGCTTGATTCAGCAGGCCAGGATGCGACACAGGCAGAAGCGATGATTCGCGAACTGCAAACACATGCTTCGCGTCACGGCGAGCTGCTGGAGAGCTTGCTTCCCGCCCTGCCCGCGTTCGAGGCGCTGTGTCAGGTTCAGCAGCAGCGTGAAGAAAAGGCCAGCGGGTTGTTTAATGAGGCCGTCGACCTGTTCGCCGCACCGGAAACGGTCAGTCAACATACGCCGTCAAATCAGGATCGAGGGTCACAGGTTTACGCCCTGTGGTGTAAACATTTGCGCCAGTGGAGTCGCCAGCCGCATCCGCAGCTCACCTCTGCAACGCAACAACAGCTGGTGCAGGCGCTGATGCGCGCCAGCCAGCGACAAGGGCTGGCGCAGCAGCTCCGTCAGGCCAGCGCTGAACAGCAGGCCGGCGCGGCGCAGCTGCGGGCGATCATCGGTAACTTTATTCATTGGCTGGGCTATGCTGAACAGCCCGTCAACCAGCGCCCTGCCAGCCGTATTGCTAAGGGGAGCGCGGTTTTCGCCCACGACGTCGCAACCTCCAGCGCACGCCTGACTCAGCTCGGCGAACAGCCGGTACATGCCGCCACCCGCTACGTGTACGACTGGCTGGTCGCGCTGTATGCCCGTTGTACCGAATCGGGCGAGGCGGTGAACCTCCTCCAGCTTAGCGACAATCAGCAGCGTGAGCTGCGTACGCTACTAACGTAACCCTCGGCGGCACACGGATGTGAACCGCTTTCAAAAGCTGAAAAAAAGCGTGCGAAATCCGGACTCTGGATATTCAGCACGCTTGCACCTCTCTACACTCAGAGCGTTACCCGAGTCGATAAGAGGTTTCCATGACAATCACCTGTACTCTGTTTATTAACGGCGAAGCGTACGCCGCGCAAGGCAATGCGACCTTTACACGCCTGAATCCCGTGAATGACGTTATAGCCAGTACTGCTCCGGCCGCTGGCCTGGTTGATGCCGCGCACGCCGCCGATGCCGCCTCCGCCGCCTTTCCGGCCTGGCGTGATACGTCACCCGGAGAGCGACGCCGGCTGCTGCTTGCCGCGGCAGAACGGCTTGAACAACGCCGCGAGCAGTTCATTGCCGCCATGAATGCTGAAACCGGTGCGACGGCGCACTGGGCCGAGTTTAACGTCCACCTCGGCGCGGAGATCCTGCGTGAAGCGGCAGCGCTAACCACGCAGATTGAGGGCCAGGTGATCCCCTCGAATATTGCGGGCAATCTGGCGATGGCGACGCGTCAGGGGGCTGGCGTGGTGCTGGGAATGGCGCCGTGGAACGCCCCCATCATCCTGGCGGTTCGCGCCATTGCCACCCCGCTCGCCTGCGGCAATACGGTAATCCTCAAAGGTTCTGAGCTTTCTCCGGCCACCCAGGGGTTGATTATCGACGCGCTGGCCGCTGCGGGGTTCCCCGCTGGCGTCGTCAACTATCTGACCTGCGCGCCGCAGGATGCACCAGAATTTGTCGAAGCGCTGATTGCCCATCCGGGCATCAGGCGCGTGAACTTCACCGGCTCCACGCCGGTGGGTCGGATTATCGCCCAAACCTGCGCAAAGCATCTTAAACCGGTGGTGCTGGAGCTGGGGGGTAAAGCACCGTTGCTGGTACTGGACGATGCCGATATTCACCAGGCCGCCGCGGGCGCGACCTTCGGAGCCTTCGCCAATGCCGGGCAAATTTGCATGTCCACCGAACGTATTATCGTTGAGGACCGCATTGCCGAAGCGTTTATCGCCGCGCTGGTTAAGCGAGTCAACGCGCTACCGGACGGGTTGCCAGGTTCGGTGGTCGATATGAAAACCGTGGTTCGCTGCAATGCATTGATTGACGATGCGTTGGCCAAAGGTGCGACGCTGTTAACCGGCGGCAAGGCCAACACAACGCAGATGTCGGCCACGCTACTCGACGGCGTGACGCCCGCGATGCGTATCTGGCACGAAGAATCATTTGGCCCGGTGAAAGCCGTGATCCGCGCCCGTGACGAGCAGGAAGCGGTGCGCATCGCTAACGACAGCGCCTACGGCCTGTCGTCGGCGGTGTACAGCCGCGATACCGCCCGCGCGTGGAACGTGGCGCAAAATCTGCAGACCGGGATCTGCCATATCAATGGCCCCACGGTGCACGACGAGGCGCAAATGCCCTTCGGTGGCACCAAAGATTCCGGGTATGGGCGCTTTGGCGGTCGTGCGGGAATTCATGAATTTACCGAGCTACGCTGGGTGACGATGCAGACGCAGCCAAGAACGCTGCCGTTTTAAACCTTCATGCCGCGAATCAGGCCGGATAAAGCGTTAACGCTGTATCCGGCTCTTTTCCGCAGCCACGAAGGCTTATTTTTCCCAGCGCGTGTTCCACTCCCAAAGACGGTTAGTGTTCACATCGTTCAACTGACGTGAAGGCTCCGCGCTCCCCTTATACGGCCTTGCCGTGGTGGCCGCCGCGCCCCATGGTGACAGGCTGTCATAGCCGCTATCAATCGTGCTGTTGACAATCAGCACCTGTCCATTAGCGGTCTTGCCCGGCAAATAACCCGTTTTCCCTGCCCCCTGATCCCATGCGCGGCCCAGTTTGGCTTTAAAGGTACCTTTGTAGCCCTCATCTGTGCTAAAACGGCTGTTTTTGACCAGGAAACCATAAGGATTATCCGGGAGCGTATTCGGTGCCAGCACATAGGCTTCCGGCGATTTGCGGCTGGAGACGGTATGGAAATGCACGCCGTCAAACACCGCGTTAGCGCGACCGAAGACATAGTCAACATCGCCTTCAATGTAGCTATCCTGTACGTAAACCCGATTAATGCGATCGGTCAGCGCATCATTGCGCCGATTGCTGACGTTGAGATACAGCGTGTCCTGGCGTCCTAGCAGGCGGACGTTCTGCAGATGAATGCGGTCGCCGTCAGTTCGCAGGGCGACGCCCTGGTGGGTGCCGCCGTCAACCGTGTCGAGCAGGCTATTGGCAATGGTTAAATTGACCAGCTGGAGATCGTGACTTTGCGACCAGAATACCGCGGCGCAATTGGTGCCGATCGTGGCCGTGGTTTTCCCCGCACACAGCGCATACTGGTAATACGCCGGGGAGCTCGGCGGGTAGTGGTCGGCATTGACCGTCTGGCGATATTTCGCTGGGCTAAACTGCGAGTCCAGCGCCAGTTCAATACGCACATCCTCAGGCGCTTTTCCCGCGCCAAAAAGAGTGATTGGCGGCGCATCGTCCGGGATGTACACCGTGCCGGTGTAGACGCCAGGCTCAAGACGAATGTAGAGACGCTCATTCCCTTTATGCTGCGCCAGTGCGGCGTCAACGGCCTGCTGGACGCGGGTGTAAGGCGCGCCTTTTGGCGCGACGCGCCATGGCGTCTCAACGTGTGTTAAGGCAATGGACGACGGCTGCCATGCCCCCTGTGGTTGGCTGAACAGACCGCCCTGCGCAAAATAGTTTTCGGTGGTATACGGTGCGGCTTCCTGCGCCGTCAGCAGCGGTCTTGTCGCCGTTCCTGTTGACGAAGGCGCGGCGCAGCCCTGTAGCATCAATGGCATACAGAGCAGCGTCGACATGCCCAGATAAGGTATTCTTGACATCGGTTCTCCATTAACAACGTTAAATAGAAACTGAGAACCGATAATAATGGAACGCTATTTTATTTTAACCCTGCGCGATCACGCTTTACGATATCAGGAAAGCCAGATCAGCAGGCCATATAGCGCCAGCGTGCACACGACGGCTAGCTGAACGACCCGTCGCTCAATGGTCGATTTATTGCTCATTGATTTTATAGACGGAACGTCCCCTCAATCATCAGCTTCGCTTGCCCATACAGCGAAACGCGGCCATCAGTGCCCAACATGCAGCGCAGCGTGCCTTTACGCGCGCCGCCCTGCTGCGCATGAAGGGTATTTTTACCGCAGCGTTTGGCCCAGAACGGTGCGAGCCAGGTATGTGCCGAACCGGTCACCGGATCTTCATTCACCCCAACCTGCGGGCCAAACCAGCGTGACACAAAGTCAAACTCGCCCTCATCCGGTGCCGTGACGATCACCCCACGAGTCTTAAACGCCGACAGCAGGTTAAAATCGGGCGCTAACCCTTCTACGATCGCTTTATCCTTCACCAGCACCACAATGTCATCGGATTGCCAGAATCCTTCTACGCCGGTAGTGATGCCAAGCGCGGCCAGCAATCCCTGCGGTTCGTCAATCGGCTGGAGCGTTTTCGTCGGAAAATCCATGCACAACTCATCGCCCTGCCGCTTGACGGTCAGCAAGCCGCTACGGGTGGTGAAACGCAGCGTCTCTTGCGGATAGTTGAGGACGTTAAACAGAACCCAGGACGCGGCGAGCGTAGCATGGCCGCAGAGATCGACTTCGACCGCTGGCGTAAACCAGCGCAGATGAAAGCCGTCATCGAGGGGAACAAAAAAGGCGGTTTCTGACAGGTTATTTTCGGCGGCAATGGCCTGTAACACGCTGTCGTCTGGCCATTGATTCAGCGGCATCACCGCCGCCGGGTTACCGCCGAAAGGTTTAGCGGTGAAGGCATCAACCTGATAAAAAGGAAGCGTAGCCGGGAGATTATTGTTCATTGAGCTTATCCAGGTAGTTGTAGATGGTGTAACGCGTCACGCCGAGCGCGCTGGCGACTTCGTTGACGCTGCCCTTAATCTTGAAAATTCCCATCGAATGCAGTTCGCTGACCACCCGCAGTCGAAACGCTTTTGGGTTTTCCTCTGGGGTGGCCTGGAAACGTGCAAGAACCTCCGCCAGAGATTGCGAGGGTAACGGGGTGGCCGGATTTTCCGCTGGCTGCGCTGCCGAGATGCCGGAGACCAGATAATCCAGTTCACGGCGAAAACGCATCACCGGCTCCATGTCGACGTTGACGCAAAATGCCGCCACCGCCTTTCCGTTGGCATCGTAGTACAGCGTCGACGCGCTGCTTAACGGTTTACCGCCGCGCGCATACGAGGTGTAACCGCTGAACAGCCGCGTGGAGGATGGCGGCTGCGTCTCGTCGATAAGTCCCAGAAAACCATCATCTTCCTCCGGCCCACTCAGCAGACCATCGCCCACCTGTCGCCCGCTGACGTGACCGTTAACAATACCGACGACCGACGATTGCGGCTGGGTTAAATCGTGCAGTACCACTTCGGTATTCGCCGGTAACGTGGCTTTCAACGCTGCCAGCGAGGCGCTGAGGGTGGCGATGAGGGTATCCCTTTCCGCGATCATGGCAGTACCGCCTGAAATTCAATTTCCACGTCGAGATTGAATGCCAGACTGCTGGTGGTCACGCTACGGCTTGGGAACCCCTCGGGGAACCACGGACGCCAGGCCTGATTGAACTCGGCAAAGTGCGCCATATCGCTTAACCAGACCTGTGCCCGAACCACATCGCGCAATTGCGCGTCGCCGCGCGCCAGCATCTCGCTGACCGAACGCATAATACGATTAACCTGCTCGGTGATGGTACCGTACAGCGGCTGCCCGTCCGGGCTCATTGAGACCTGACCAGACAGAAAGAGAAATCCGTTCGCCGCAACGGCGTCGGAAAAAGGAAAAGGTTTACTCGTGGGATAGCGGACAAGTGCCATCGTCAACTCCTGCGGTTAAGGAGAGATAACGATAGCACCGTCTTTTTATGAATTCAACAAAGTTATAAATTTCAACACAAGTTGAAATTATCGTGATTGCGGCGCATCCATTTCATCAAAAACCTGCTGTGCCAGATGCATCGTGGCATTTGCCGCCGGCAGACCGCAATACAGCGCCGAATGCATGATCAGCTCTTTCAGCTCGTCGCGGGTCACGCCGTTGTTGAACGCCGCGCGCAGATGCATTTTCAGTTCCGCTTCGCGATTGAGCGCAATCAGCATGGCGATAGTGATCATACTGCGGGTATGGTGGTCCAGCCCCGGACGGGTCCAGGTTTCCCCCCAGGCGTAACGGGTAATGAAATCCTGAAACTCTTCGTTCAGCGGCGTGAGTTTTTGCAGCGTCCGGTCAACGTGGGCATCACCAAGCACCTTCCGGCGCACCGCCATACCCTGCTGATAACGTTGATTATCTTCCATCGTCCCTCCGTAAAAATGCGATCAACGCCGCGGTAAACTCTTCGCTGGCTTCGACGTTTGATAAATGCGACGCGGCTAAATCCACCTGGAAAGAACCGTTAATTTGCTGATGTAAATAATCGGCATCGGCCACCGTGGTCACCGGGTCGTGCTCACCGGCAATAATCAGCAACGGCACGTTGATAGCCGCGACTTCACCTCGTAAATCGGCCGCCGCCAACGCTTCGCAGCATTCGGCGTAACCTTCCGCATCGGAAGTCGCCAGTTGATGGCACAGCTGCTCAACCACCGCGGGCTGATGTTGACGAAACTGAGGGGTAAACCAACGATCCGCCGACCCGGCCGCCACCACGCCCATGCCTTCGGTTCGCACGGTGCGCGCACGCGACAGCCAGTTGGCCTGCTCGCCGATCTTCGCCGCCGTATTCGCCACCGCAACGGCAGTAAAGCGTTCCGGCGCGAAGCGAGCGAGCCAGAGACCGGTCAAGCCCCCCATCGAAATACCGCAGAAGAAAGCGCGCGGGATATTCAGATGATCGAGCAGTGTAATCACGTCTTCACCGAGTTGTGACAACGTCACCTTCCCGCGTTTTGTCGTTTGTCCGTGCCCGTGGGTATCGTAACGCAGCACGCGGAAATGTTCGGTCAGCGCGGGCATCTGCGCATCCCACATAGCGTGAGTCGTACCTAGCGAGTTGGAGAGCACCAGTACCGGTGCCGTTTCTGGTCCTTCAAGGCAATAATGGATATTCATTTCCCTGCTCCTGATAGCGCGCCAGAACCTGGCGCACAAAGTGGTCGGTACTGCCGAGTGCGGTCGCTGGGTCCAGCAGTTGCGTGAGTTGCGCGGAAGAAAAATGCTGGCTTACCAGCGGATCTTTTTCCAGCAGCGCTTGTAACGGGCAATCCAGCGCAATGGCCCGATGACAGATTTTTTCTACCTGATGATGAGCGTCGGCTTTGCCAATAAAGGCCGCCAGCGCCTGAGTAACGGATTCGGCCATAATCAGACCATGGGTGATATCCAGATTGGCGCGCATTTTCGCCTCATTGACCTGCATACCGCGCAGCAGAAATTCACTGTTTTCCAGCACGCCGCCAGCCAACATCACCAACTCTGGCAGCGTTTCCCACTCGGCCTGCCAGCCCCCTAGCGCGCGCTCATGCTGCTGAATTTGCGCGCCGTACAGCGTCGCCATCAGCCCAGGGATGCGCTGTACGGCGGCGAGAATGGCCGCACAGCTGACCGGATTACGCTTATGCGGCATGGCGGACGATCCGCCGCGACCTTCGGCAATGGGTTCGCTGACCTCCTCCACTTCGGTTTGCATCAGCAGTGCGAAATCATTGGCAAATTTACCCAACGTGCCGCAGAGCCCGGCAAACCAGCTCGCGACTTCAATGATGCGGTCACGCTGGCTGTGCCAGGGGGTGTCAGGAAGCGAGAGATTGAGCGTGTCGGCCAGCCGTTCCGCGACCTCAGGCCCCTTGTCTTTCAGCGAGGCCAGCGTCCCCGCCGCGCCGCCAAACTGTAGCGCCAGCACCCGCGGGCGCAGTTCATTCAGTCGCTCTTGCCAGCGCAATAGCGCATCGAGCGTACCGGCCAGCTTCAGACCAAAGGTGATGGGCAGCGCGTGCTGCATCCAGGTGCGGCCCGGCATCAGCGTGTGCTGATGCCGGTTAATTTGTTCAGCCAGCACCTGGGTGAGGCGTCGAAGGCGGACTTGCGTCTCATCAAGCGCCTTGCGCAGCTGTAAAATCAGCCCGGTATCAATGGCGTCCTGGCTGGTCGCCCCCCAGTGGACGTAGCGCGCGGCTTCAGGATCGTGCGCTTTCACGCGCTGCGTCAGTTGTTTAACCAGCGGAATCGCCAGATTACCGGCATCGGCTGCCGCCCTCGCCAGCGCGGGTAAATCCAGAGACTGCGCCTGACAGGCTGCGACGATCGGCGCAACCGCAGCATCGGGTATCACCCGACACTGCGCCTGTGCGGTCGCGAGCGCCGCCTCGAAATCCAGCATCCCCTGCACCGTTTGCTGGTCGCTGAAAAAATCCGTCAGCGCCTGGGTACGCAATAGCGGGGTCAACAAACTCATTCCAGCTCCTTATACGCGTTCAATAATCAGCGCGATCCCCTGGCCGACGCCGATACACATCGTACATAGCGCATACCGCCCACCGGTACGACGCAACTGGTAGGCAGCGGTCATCGCCAGCCGTCCACCGGAGGCGCCCAGCGGATGCCCCAGCGCAATCGCCCCACCGTGCGGGTTAACGTGCGCGGCATCATCCGGCAGACCTAAATCGCGCAGCACGGCCAGCGCCTGAGCGGCGAAAGCTTCATTCAACTCGATAACGTCCATTTGCGCCAGCGTCAGTCCCGTTTGTGCCAGAACTTTTCGTACGGCCGGTGCCGGTCCAAACCCCATAATGCGCGGCGCGACGCCGGCGGTTGCGACCCCGACGACGCGAGCCAGCGGCTGCAAATCATTCTGCGCCATCGCCTGTTCGCTGGCTAACAACAGCGCACAGGCGCCATCGTTCACCCCGGACGCATTGCCTGCGGTGACGGTTGCATCCGGACGCACTACGCCTTTCAGTTTCGCCAACGCCTCAAGCGAAGTGCTGCGTGGATGTTCATCCTGGGCAAAACACAGGGCTTCGCCTTTGCGCTGCGGGATCCACACCGGGATCAGCTCGTCATTAAACGCGCCATTGGCCTGCGCCTGTGCGGTACGCTGCTGGCTACGCAGCGCAAAAGCATCCTGGTCGGCACGGGAAATGGCAAAATCGGTCGCCACGTTTTCCGCCGTCTCCGGCATGGAATCCACACCGTACAGTGCCTTCATTTGCGCGTTAATAAAACGCCAGCCGATGGTCGTGTCTTCCATTTTCATGGTACGGCTGAACGCGCTTTCGGCTTTACCCATCACGAACGGCGCACGCGACATGCTCTCTACGCCGCCCGCAATCATCAACTGCGTTTCACCACTTTTAATCGCCCGCGCCGCCACGCCGATGGCATCAAGGCTGGAGCCGCAAAGACGGTTGATGGTGCTACCCGGTACCGTCTCCGGCAACCCGGCCAGCAGCAACGCCATACGCGCGACGTTGCGGTTATCTTCCCCGGCCTGATTGGCGCAGCCATAAATCACATCGTCAATACGAGACGGATCCAGCCCACGATTGCGCTCCATTAGCGCCTTCAGCGGCAGAGCGGCCAAATCGTCAGCGCGTACGCTCGCCAGAGTACCACCAAAACGACCGAACGGTGTGCGTACCGCGTCGCAGATAAATGCTTGATTCATCATCATTCCTTAGGCGCTTTCCGCGACCGCGTCGTAAGTCAGGGCAACGGGGGTAATACGCTGTAATTCATCAAAAGAGATGCCGTTGAAGATTTCGCGCACCACCGGGCCGTTGGCGGTGATGTCAATCACGGCAAGATCGGTATAAATGCGGCTGACGCAGCCCACGCCGGTTAACGGATAAGTACAGTGCTCCACTAACTTACACTCTCCGTCGCGCATCAGGTGATCCATCATCACGAACACCTGGCGTGCGCCGACCGCCAGATCCATCGCCCCGCCGACGGCGGGGATCGCGTCCGGTGCGCCAGTGCTCCAGTTAGCGAGGTCGCCAGCGGCAGAAACCTGATAGGCACCCAGCACGCAAATATCCAGATGGCCGCCGCGCATCATGGCGAAGGAGTCACCGTGGTGGAAATAACAGCCGCCCTGCAGCAGAGTCACGTACTCTTTGCCGGCGTTAATCAGCTCCGGATCTTCTTCACCGGGTGCCGGTTTCGGTCCCATACCCAGCAGTCCGTTTTCGCTGTGTAAAAAGACCTCTTTGTCAGACGGCAGATAGTTGGCGATACGAGTAGGCAGACCAATTCCCAGATTCACATAGGCGCCTTCCGGAATATCCTGCGCCACGCGCTTTGCCATATCATCACGAGACAGTTTTTGCATTTTGGGCTCCTTAAGCTCGCTGCGCCTTGGCGGTGAAAGATTCCTGCGCGAACACGCGCTGCACGAAAATGCCTGGCGTGACGACGTTTTCCGGGTCCAGTTCGCCGAGCGCAACCATGCTGGCAACTTCTACAATGGTGGTTTTCGCCGCCGTGGCCATGATTGGGCCAAAGTTACGCGCGGCTTTGCGGTAGACCAGGTTACCCCAACGGTCGGCCTGATGAGCTTTAATCAGCGCAAAGTCAGCGCTAATCGGGTATTCCAGCACATAGTGGCGGCCGTCAATTTCGCGGGTTTCTTTGCCTTCCGACAGCGGCGTGCCGTAGCCCGTTGGGGTAAAAATGGCGCCAAGACCTGCGCCCGCCGCCTGAATGCGAGCGGCCAGGTTCCCCTGCGGCACCAGTTCCAGCTCCACTTTGCCGCGGCGATACAGGTCATCGAAAATTTGTGAGTCGACCTGGCGTGGGAATGAGCAGATCATTTTGCGTACGCGCCCGGCCTTCAGCAGCGCCGCGAGGCCGATTTCGCCGTTTCCGGCGTTGTTATTGATAATGGTCAGGTCACGTGCGCCCTGTTCAATCAACGCATCAATCAGCAGCGTCGGCTGCCCGGCGGGCCCAAAGCCGCCGATCATAATGGTCGCCCCATCGTGGATACCCGCGACGGCATCCGCCAGCGTCGGCACACTTTTATCAATCATCAGGTTGCTCCTCGTTGTGCGGTTATCGCACTAATATTCGTTGTTCGCACAAAATGTGACCTGCTTAACGATGCCGGTCAAGGGCGATAATCGAAATATGGTGCGATAATCGAACATCGTGTATGTTTAGGCTAAGAATGTGATCGGCGGCATAAACGGAGAGAAAAATGGAGAAACATCCAGACGATATTTTGACGGGCGATAGCGACCCGTTTAAAGGGGACCCTAATTTTATGGCCTCGCTGGCGCGCGGGCTGGAGGTAATTCAGGCCTTCACGCCGCAGCGCCGGCTGCTGTCGATTTCGCAAATCAGCCAGAAGACGGGCATCCCTCGTGCTGCGGTACGCCGCTGCCTCTATACGCTTGGTAAACTGGGTTTTGTCTACGCCGAGGATGGTAAGAACTTTCAGCTACGCCCGCGCATTTTGTCGCTGGGACACGCATGGTTAGCCTCAACGCCGCTGGCCCGTTCTGCGCAGCCGGTGCTAAAACATTTGAGCGATATGCTTAATGAGTCGTGCTCAATCGCTACCCTGGACGGCGACGATATTCTCTATATCGCCCGCGCTTCCAGCTCGCGCATCATGACCATAGATCTCGATATTGGCAGCCGTCTACCGGCGTGGTCAACCTCAATGGGGCGCGTGCTGTTGAGCTACCAGCCGGAAGAAAAGCTCAACGATATGCTGGCTCGCATCACCATGATCCGCTATACCCCGCAGACGATTTCGTCCGTCAGTAAGCTACGCAGCGAGCTGAAGGCGGTACGTCAACAGGGGTATGCGTTAAACGATCAGGAGCTGGAGATGGGGCTGCGTTCGTTGGCGGTGCCGCTGTTTAATTCACAGGGCCAGGTTGAGGCGGCGCTGAACGTCGGTGTTCATGCCGGACAGGTATCCGCGGCTGAATTGCTGGATCGCGTGTTGCCCGAACTGCAAAAAGCCGCATCAGAGCTGACGCTTTTGCTGCGCTAGCGGCTGCGTTTAGCGTGACGCTCCCAGTTTTCCTGTTTCGCCGCCGCCGATTTACGCAGCGCGACGTAACATGCGCCGCTGCCGCCATGATGCGGTAGCGCGCTACAGAATGCCTGAACGTCATCGAATTCGGTTAACCAGCGGGCAAGATAGCTGCGAATAATATTGGCATGCGAGCCGTCCTCTTTGCCTTTACCATGAATAATCAGGATGTTGCGTAGATTGTCATGCTCAGCCTGCAGAATAAAAGCAAACAGACTCTGACGGCACTGTTCAACGGTCTGCTGACGCAGATCCAGGCTGGCCTGCTGGCTGTATTTCCCCTGCCGCAGTTTATCCAGAACGCCGATTTGTAGCCCTTCACGCTTAAACTCCAGCGGGGTGGCAAGCGGGACAATGTCGAGAAAACCGGTGGTGAGAAAATTATCGAGCTGCAGTGTATCCACCTGCTGGCGGGTTCGGGCGTTGCGCACTGGCTGCCAATGAACGTCGCTGTGGCGCTTCAGCGGCTGGACATCCTCCATGGCGTCAAGAAACAGCGATTTGTCGTCAAGATTCATGAGAATTCCTCCCTTATTACCACAGGCGGATACTATAGCCGCGCGGTCGCGCAGGCTCAACGCTTTTCCCTTTCAGCCAAAACTATTGGCATGTAAAATATACGAAGCGGCAATCAATTCCCTGAGCTTATTATTTAACCAAAACTTAAATAATATAAATCCACAATTAATTATCGATTCCTGTTTATAATACGTGAAATAAATCACCAAGAATTGTCTGGAAAATAAGCTCAGACCCGTTATAAATAGTAATACCCGCTGCGCGGAGCAAAATGTGGGAAACGGTACGGACACACCTGTGTGGTTGCTGCGGGGTCTGGCGATGTCGACAGACCCCGATTTTTATTCTGCATCATTCTTCATATTTTTCTTTGCTTTTCCTTCAATGAGATACCTTTTACTCTGCGTTTACTGGGTTATATTTCCGTGGAACCCTCATCCGATTATTATTCGATTTAACCGTACTTTACTGTTGATTATAAATAAACCACCTTGTTTGCATGGTTATACATCGGAGGTATAGAGTCAGCCGCCGTTCACATGCTATGGTGTCGAACAGGAATAATTTGCCTGGACATATATAGAGAGTACGCATGCTGACGTTACTTGAAGATAAAATTGCCACGCCGCTCGGCCCTCTGTGGATTCTGTGCGATGAAAACTTTCATTTGCGCGCCGTTGAGTGGGAAGAACACAGCGACCGTATGGAGCAACTGTTGGATATCCACTACCGTGCTGAAGGCTATACTCGCGTCACGTCGCGCAACCCTGGTGGACTCAGTCAGCAGTTAACGAACTATTTTGACGGCGATCTGGCGGTGATTGAGACACTGCCTACGGCCACCGCCGGTACCCCATTTCAGCGCGAAGTCTGGCAAACCCTGCGCACCATACCCTGCGGCCAGGTGATGCACTACGGGCAGTTAGCCGATCGGCTCGGTCGTCCAGGGGCCGCCCGCGCAGTCGGCGCCGCCAATGGCGCTAACCCGGTGAGTATCGTCGTCCCCTGCCATCGCGTGATCGGTCGCAATGGCACCATGACCGGTTATGCCGGTGGCGTACAGCGTAAAGAGTGGCTTCTACGGCATGAAGGCTATCTGCTGCTTTGATTTTCTGTGCCCTTTACGACTGGAACAGGCGCTTTTACACATCAACGCGCCTGAAAATTTGTACTACATATCAATGAGATATATCTCATTCTTTGCTATCCCATTTTAATCTTGGGTGAATACGCGCGTCGAGACTTACCTGCTCACCAAAAAGATGTTAAAATTGACCAATATCAATTACGGCTTGAGCAAACCTATGATCCCGGAAAAGAGAATTATACGACGCATTCAGTCTGGCGGTTGCGCGATCCATTGTCAGGATTGCAGCATCAGCCAGCTTTGCATACCGTTCACTCTTAATGAGCATGAGCTTGATCAGCTGGATAATATTATCGAGCGCAAAAAGCCCATCCAGAAAGGGCAAACGTTATTCAAAGCCGGCGATGAACTGAAGTCTCTTTATGCGATCCGTTCCGGTACCATTAAGAGTTACACCATTACCGAGCAAGGCGACGAGCAAATCACCGGTTTCCATCTGGCCGGCGATTTAGTTGGCTTCGACGCTATCGGCACCGGTCATCACCCGAGCTTTGCTCAGGCGCTGGAAACCTCCATGGTGTGCGAAATCCCGTTTGAGACTCTTGACGATCTCTCAGGTAAAATGCCCAATCTGCGTCAGCAGATGATGCGTCTCATGAGCGGTGAGATCAAAGGCGATCAGGACATGATCCTGCTGCTGTCGAAGAAAAACGCTGAAGAGCGCCTGGCTGCATTTATCTATAACCTGTCGCGCCGCTTCGCCCAGCGTGGTTTCTCGCCGCGTGAGTTCCGTCTCACCATGACCCGTGGCGATATCGGTAACTATCTGGGCCTGACGGTGGAAACTATCAGCCGACTGCTGGGGCGTTTCCAGAAAAGCGGTATGCTGGCCGTGAAAGGTAAATACATCACCATTGAAAACAGCGATGCGCTGGCAGTGCTGGCGGGCCATAGTCGTAACGTCGCCTGACCGCTGTTTCGTTCTACAATAAAAAACCCCGGCTTGCCGGGGTTTTTTATGTCATCTCTCTAATCAAACACGCCGTTAATCACCGACGTGACGATCGCTGTACTTAAGGCAATAAGCACAAGGTTATCGCCGATAACCTGCCATTCATAGCCGGGATAATAAGGCAGTTGATTGAGCATCGACCCGGGGACCGTTTTTTTAGCGATACCCGGTGGTAGCGGTTTGCCCCGCGCCAGATTTTTTGCAATGCCCGGCGGCAAAGATTTGTAACCGGTCAGGCCGTAGCTAACGGCAAGCTGTCTGGCCGTTGCGTAGCTGATATCACGGTCAACGTGATCGGGTTTACCATAGTTCTTACGCGACGAAGAACGATGATCGTTGTGCTGGTCTTTATCCCACTGCTGGCTGTTGCCTTCGTTGCTGTTGCCATGATTCCCGTTACCTTTACCATGCCCGTTACCGGGGTCGGCAATAGCCGACGTCGCTCCCAGTGCCAATGCAAGCGCCGCGGCGAGCACCGTTGAGAATCTATATCGTTGAGACATGATGATTTCCTTATGTACAGGCAGACATTAGAAATTTATATCATTGTGAGAAAAATAACCTACGCAATAAATCTGAATTTTTGAATTTCGCCAAATGCCCCGAGCCATCGGGGACGACAGGTTAATTCACCAGGCTTAAGGAAAGTTTATTTATCCTGTTTATTGATCTTGCGAAGGTTCTCCCCTGTTTCAATCCCACTATATGAGTTATCTTTTACTTACAAACTGTGGTTACAGCTGTAAGGAGACCCTGTATGGCCAGATATCAAAATATGCTCGTGGCGATCGATCCGAACCAGGACGACCAGCCTGCGCTGCGACGCGCTGTGTATCTTCATCAACGGATTGGCGGCCGCATTAAAGCCTTTTTGCCGATCTATGACTTTTCCTATGAAATGACCACCCTTTTGTCTCCTGATGAGCGCACCGCAATGCGCCAGGGCGTGATTAGCCAGCGAACCGCATGGATCCGCGAGCAGGCGAAATACTACCTGGAAGCCGGCGTTCCCCTCGAAATTAAAGTGGTGTGGCATAACCGCCCGTTTGAAGCCATCATCCAGGAAGTCATCAGCGGCGGTCACGATTTGTTGCTGAAAATGGCTCACCAGCACGACAAGCTGGAATCGGTTATCTTCACCCCAACTGACTGGCACCTGCTGCGCAAATGCCCATGCCCGGTATGGATGGTGAAAGACCAGCCGTGGCCGGAAGGCGGTAAGGCGCTCGTCGCGGTCAACCTTGCCAGCGAAGAAGCGTACCATAATGCGCTGAATGAGAAGCTGGTCAAAGAGACCATCGAACTGGCCGAACAGGTCAACCATACCGAAGTGCATCTGGTTGGCGCTTATCCGGTCACGCCGATCAATATTGCCATTGAATTGCCTGATTTTGACCCTAGCGTCTACAACGATGCGATTCGCGGTCAGCACCTGCTGGCAATGAAATCGCTGCGCCAGAAATTTAGCATCGACGAGAAGTTCACCCACGTAGAGAAAGGGTTGCCTGAAGAGGTGATTCCGGATCTGGCGGCGCATCTTGACGCCGGTATCGTAGTACTGGGCACTATCGGACGAACCGGTATCTCTGCGGCCTTCCTCGGCAACACGGCCGAACAGGTTATTGACCACCTGCGCTGCGACCTGCTCGCCATTAAGCCGAACGACTATCAGACGCCGGTCGAAATGGACGACGAAGAAGACGATTAAACAGTGTTAAGTGACGAAAAAACCGGTCAATGGCCCAATGCCGATCAGTTAAGGATCGGTTGACCGATCCTTAAACTGCGGCACTATAAC
>ERZ1026892.73-NODE-73-length-45450-cov-11.525939_pt1 | contig 45450 bp, 48 predicted proteins | sample MGYA00380176_ERZ1026892 | MGnify/ENA primary metagenome ERZ1026892 (study PRJEB33269, sample SAMEA4719812) | human gut metagenome | biome: human-associated habitat; feature: organic feature; material: feces | place: Cameroon | collected 2013-10 ... | reverse complement strand
CGGCGGTGTCGGTATAGCGTGGATCGATAACGATCATGCGCGCATTTGAGCGTTCACGCGCCTGTTCAAGATACCAGGTAATGCCGCCGCCGCTCATACGGGTTTCCGCCGGGTTGTTGCCGAACATCACCACCAGTTTGCTATTTTCGATATCAGAAGTGCTGTTGCCGTCATTGGTACCGTAGGTGTACGGCATTGCGCAGGCTATTTGCGCGGTGCTATAGGTGCCGTACTGATTAAGCGAACCGCCGTAGCAGTTCATCAGGCGCATCACCGCAGAGCCAGAAGGGGACGAACGGGTAATGTTGCCGCCAACAATGCCGGAAGAGTAGTTGATGTACACGGCTTCGTTGCCGTAGTCCTTCACGACGCGTTTTAGGTTATCGGCAATCGTATCCAGCGCTTCCTGCCAGCTGATGCGTTCAAATTTACCTTCGCCGCGTTTGCCCACGCGCTTCATTGGGTAGTTCAGTCGGTCCGGATGGTTGATACGACGGCGAATGGAACGGCCGCGCAGGCAGGCTCTCACCTGGTGATCGCCATAAATATCGTGGCCCGTGTTGTCGGTCTCAACCCAATAAACTTCATTGTCTTTTACGTGCAAGCGCAGCGCACATCGGCTGCCGCAGTTAACGGAGCAGGCGCCCCAGACCACTTTATCTTTGTCCCGGTGAGCTTGCTGCACCGCGGCGGCGGTTGCTCGCAGGGAGAAGGGCAGCGAGAGGCCGCCTGCGGCAAGCGCCAGCGACCCGATAGCCGACGATTTAATTAGGGTACGTCGACTTATCTCCCCTGGCTTTTCCTGATTAGACATCGCTCACTCCATTATTATTTGATGATTTCGACCTGAAATTAAGAACCGACTAAGGGACGAAAATGATACTCCCGTGGTGGTATACAAGTATTAACCCCGGTCAATTCTGAAGAGATCCCAGCGTCGAGATTTTGTGGGCGACATTTGCCTGTAAAGGGAGCGCTGTGCATAATTGTTTTACAACAATAAAACACGCTATTTACGGTCACCCGGCGGTATCGGTGACCGGAATATTGGCCTCATCCTACGCTTATGGAAGAACCCTATGCAGGACATTGCTACGCAAGTTATCCCGATGCCCGCGATTGATACGGTCACGGTTCCTTATAAAGGGGTAAATTTTTTACGCCCCGAAATTTTGCTCGATTTTATCAGCGTGACAAACCAACCGGTTTTGGCGGTGACGCCGCTGGCGGTGCTTTATTCGACGGTTGGTGTGCTGCAGGAGACGGCGTTGCGCAAGATCCCAGTGCTGGTATCCGGTCGAGTGGTCTATCCCATTACGTCGCAGGCGCTTCCCTGTCTACACTCAAAACTCACGATCAATACGTCGACGCAAAAGCTGCGCTTCCAGGGGGATCTGGATGCGTTATCGGACGATCGTTCGCTGAGGGACGGTGTGCTGATTGGGGTGGCGCTGGAGTTTATTGTCGAGCAAAAGGCGTAAGCGAGGCCGCCTCCAGCGGAGGCGGCAGAACATCATTGAGCGTTATCGGTACGGGTGTAGAGAATTTTAAAGGTATCGTTAGCGCAGTGGCCGACAACCTGGGCACCCGGTTGGTCGGCCTGATCGTTAGGGACCACATCAAGAGTAAAAGCGCTTTCCGCGACGCCGTTGTGGATAATTTTCTGCTGAATGTCGCTGCGAACGCGTTCACAGGAATCCGGTACGGCCGCCAGGACGGGCATGGTGCCTGCCAGCAGGAGTGCCAGTAGCCAGCGTGAAGTTCTCATGTTCGGCTCCTTTTCGTTTAAGACGTAAAAAGTATAGCAGTACTAGTGTAAACAATTGTATTTCCTCATATGATTGAGAAAACTCCCGAAACAGGATGACGGTGTGAAGAAAGTGATTTTGCTGGCGTCAGTGATGACTCTGCTAAGTGGTTGTGAGAAGAACGATACCCCGGCGGCGTTCACGCCGGAAATGGCTAGTTTCTCCAATGAGTTTGATTTCGACCCATTGCGCGGGCCGGTGAAAGACTTCAGCCAAACGTTGCTCAACGAAAAGGGAGAGGTGGCAAAGCGTGTGAGCGCGCAGGTTTCACCGGAAGGATGTTTCGATATGCTGGAGTTCCACAACATTGAAGACGATACCGGTGCGCTATTGGTGCTGAACGCGAACTATTATCTCGACGGTGTGACGCATGAAAAACGCGTGCGCTTGCAGGGGAAATGTCAGCTGGCCGAGTTCCCGTCAGCGGGTGTGACCTGGGAAACCGACGATAACGGTTTTGTCGTGAAGGCGCTGGGTAAAGAGAGCGAAGTTGACTACCGCTATGATGCAGAAGGATATCCGCTGGGCAAAACGTCGACCGTGAAAGATAAAACGCTGTCGATTATCTCAACGCCATCGCAGGACGTACGTAAGAAGCTCGATTATACCTCGGTGAGCCTGCTGAATAAGCAGCCTATTGGCAACGTGACGCAAAGCTGCGATTACGACGGTTATGATAACCCGGTGAGCTGTGATTTGACGATTGTGGATGAGAGCGTGAAGCCCGCCACCACCCAACGCTATACGATTAAAAACGCGATTGAATACTACTAACGTTCACACAGGCCAACGATAAAAAGGGCGCCAATGGCGCCCTCGTCGATTATGGGTTCAGCGTGCGGCCCGTTGAGCGGTCAAGGCAGCGCAGGGTGTTGGGTTCCCAGTAGGCGTTGACGTTCGGGCTTTGCAGACACTTATCGCGGGCGTCAAATGCCACGTCGGTTTTGTCCCACTCTTTTTCCGCGCGCTTATTCACTTTCTGACGCAGCTGGCGAGTGTCGTTCCACTGCTCTTTGTCCATCGCCGCGTTCTGGCGGCTCTGAGCGCTATCGCCGGATTCAATGATCAGTTTGCTGGTTTCAGCCGATGCAGACGCGGTGTACACGATGGCACCCAGCGCAAGCATTGCCGTCAGGCACAGGCGTTTGCCAAGTGTAATTTTCATTTGCGGGTTCCTTTAACGTGATAAAAACAATGGCTCCTGTAAGCAGTCTACTACATCTCTTTGGGCTGGCATACCCGCGAAAATAGCGTGGTCGATTGATGCTTATTTTTACGTATGATAAGCCCACCGTAAGTAAATGATGATTAACGATGATAAAGACCTCGCTGCTGTTTTTTGCCACCGCACTGTGTGAAATTATTGGCTGCTACCTGCCGTGGCTGTGGCTTAAACGCGGCGTAACGCCGTTATTGCTCCTGCCCGCCGGGTTGGCGCTTGCGCTGTTTGTCTGGCTGTTGACGTTGCATCCGGCGGCGAGCGGGCGCGTGTATGCGGCCTACGGTGGGGTATACATTTTTACTGCGTTGCTGTGGCTGAGAGTCGTAGAAGGCGAAAAGCTGACCACGTACGACTGGCTTGGCGCTGCGGTGGCGCTGTGCGGCATGCTGATTATCGTGGCGGGCTGGGGCAGAGCGTAAAATAAGCGCGGGTGCTTTATGTGCTCGGCCAGCGGTGGTTGAGCACGATTTATTTGTGAACCCTCATGCATTTGTCCGATCTAATCCCCTTTATTTTGTGATCCCTCTCGGTAATTTTCGATATTTATACTTGTATGGTAGTAGTTCAGGGCGTAAGTTTGCCTCACTAACCGATGAGATGTAAGGATTGAAGATGAAAATTGTGGGTGCTGAGGTTTTTGTAACCTGTCCGGGTCGTAACTTTGTCACGTTGAAAATTACCACCGATAGCGGATTAATCGGCTACGGCGATGCAACGCTGAACGGCCGTGAGCTGTCCGTTGCATCCTATTTAAAAGATCATCTGTGCCCGCAGTTGGTGGGGCGTGATGCGCACCGCATCGAAGATATCTGGCAGTTCTTCTATAAAGGCGCTTACTGGCGTCGTGGCCCGGTCACGATGTCGGCTATCTCCGCCGTGGATATGGCGCTGTGGGACATTAAAGCTAAAGCGGCCAACATGCCGCTGTATCAGCTGCTGGGTGGCGCGTCTCGCGAAGGCGTGATGGTTTACTGTCACACCACCGGCCATACCATTGATGACGTGCTGGAAGATTATGCGCGGCACAAGGAGATGGGCTTCAAGGCGATTCGCGTCCAGTGCGGCGTACCGGGGATGAAAACGACCTATGGTATGTCCAAGGGGAAAGGGCTGGCCTACGAACCGGCGACCAAAGGGCAATGGCCGGAAGAGCAACTGTGGTCCACGGAAAAATACCTCGATTTCACGCCGAAGCTGTTTGACGCGGTACGTAATCAGTTCGGCTTTGACGAGCATCTGCTGCATGACATGCACCACCGCCTGACGCCGATTGAAGCGGCGCGTTTTGGTAAGAGCATTGAAGATTATCGTCTGTTCTGGATGGAGGATCCGACCCCGGCAGAGAACCAGGAATGTTTCCGTCTGATTCGTCAACATACCGTCACGCCGATTGCGGTTGGCGAAGTGTTCAACAGTATTTGGGACTGCAAACAGCTTATCGAAGAGCAGCTTATTGATTACATCCGTACCACCATCACCCATGCGGGCGGTATTACCGGCATGCGTCGTATCGCCGATTTTGCTTCGCTGTATCAGGTCCGTACCGGTTCACATGGCCCATCAGATCTCTCTCCGGTTTGCATGGCGGCAGCGCTGCACTTCGACCTGTGGGTGCCAAACTTCGGCGTGCAGGAATATATGGGTTACTCCGAGCAAATGCTGGAAGTTTTCCCACATAACTGGACCTTTGATAACGGCTATATGCATCCAGGGGATAAACCGGGCTTAGGCATCGAGTTTGATGAAAAGCTGGCGGCGAAATATCCGTATGACCCTGCCTATCTGCCAGTTGCGCGTCTTGAAGATGGCACGCTGTGGAACTGGTAATCACGGCAGTTTTTTAAATTAAGCTTTATTTTAACAAGAGAAATAACATGGACTTCATTAACGATCGTTTTATGATCGATAGTGAAGTCGGTGTTCGGTTATATAAAGACGTTGCTGCACAATTACCGATCATCGACTATCACTGTCACCTTGATGCAAAAGAAATCTACGAAAATAAAAATTTTGATAATATCACTCAGCTGTGGCTAGCAGGCGATCACTATAAGTGGCGTGCAATGCGGGCAAATGGTATTGCCGAAAAATATATTACCGGCAACGCTACGCCAGAAGAAAAATTTAAAGCCTATGCCGAGACGGTTGAAGCCGCTTTTGGTAATCCACTGTACCACTGGACGCATTTAGAGCTGAGTCAATATTTTTCCTGTAATGAAATGCTGGGTAGCGATAACTGGCAGGATATTATGCAGCATTGTAATAACCTGATCTCAGGCGAGGCGTTTAAACCCCGCAGCTTAATTACGCGTTCTAATGTCGAAGTGATTTGTACAACCGATGCGCCGTTGGATTCACTGGAATATCATCGCCTGCTGCAACAGGACCCGAGTTTTACCACGAAAGTGCTGCCAACTTTCCGTCCGGACGATATTTTTGCCGAGGACGCCAGTGAGTTTGCCCTCTTTATCGATAAGCTTGCGCAGATCACCGCGTGTGAAATTGGTAGCTTCGACGATTTCACCACGGCAATTGCCCAGCGTATCGACGTGTTCCATGAGGTAGGGTGCCGAATCTCAGACCACGGGCCGGTAAGCGTTGAGTATCAGCCTGCCGATGCCGCACGTGTGAATGCGTTGTTTACTCAAAAACGCCACGGCGCGGGCTTGAATGAAGAGGAGACCGCACAACTCAATAGCGCGATGTTTGTGATGCTGGGGCAAGAGTACAAAAAACGCGGTTGGGCTATGCAAATTCACTTTGGCGCTATCCGTAATAACAACGGCGTAATGCGTGAGAAACTGGGTATTAATACCGGCTTTGATTCTATTGCCGACCAGAGCAATCTTGCCGCAGGATTAAACCGCCTGCTAAATGCGATGGCTCAGAGTAACGGCCTGCCGAAGACCATTCTTTATAACCTCAATGCCAGCTATAACGACATTGTGGCGACCACTATCGCCAATTTTCAATCCGGTGAAGATGGTGTGAAGTCCCCTATGCAGTTTGGTTCTGGCTGGTGGTTTAACGATACGCTTCGAGGCATGGAGAATCAGCTTAATAGTCTGGCCGATCAGGGATTATTAATGCATTTCGTCGGCATGTTGACTGATTCACGCAGCCTGGTTTCTTATCCTCGCCATGATTATTTCCGTCGTATTCTTTGTAATTTAATTGGTGGATGGGTTGACCGCGGTGAGGTCCCGGATAATGAGAAAATCTTAACGCGGATGGTAAAAAATATTTGTCACGATAACGCAGTTAATTATTTCAGATTCTAACGTCCTTCCTTACATGAGGGTAGAACATGTCTCGTACTAATAGAAAAATAACAATTCCCGTCAGTATTGGTTATGGCTTAACAGATATTATGGGGGGCGGTGCGTTTACCGTTATTGGCGCCTGGCTCTTATTCTTTTACACGACGTTCGTCGGCTTATCGCCGGTTGAGGCGGCATCCATTGTCGCCATCGCCCGTATTGTTGATGCCGTGGTGAGTCTGTTCATGGGCAGCTTTACCGATCACTTTTATAAAAATCCGCTGGGCAAGCGTTTTGGCCGTCGCCGTTTCTTCCTGCTGATCGGCGCGCCGCTGATGCTGGTCTATATTCTGCTATGGGTAACCGGAATGAGTTTCTGGTTCTATCTGGCGGTATATCTGGCCTTTGAAATCATTGCGGCCGTAGTGCTGATTCCATGGGAAACGCTGCCGTCTGAAATGACTAAGGATTTTAACTCCCGTACCAAGCTATCAACCTGCCGTATGTTCCTTTCGGCATCCGGGACCTTCCTCGCCACCTTTATACCGGGTTTGTTAATCAGCTATTTTGGCGAACACGACCCGCACGCTTACTTTATCAACGGCGTGGTTTTTGCGGTGCTGTTCATGATCTGCGTATTTATTTCCTGGAAAGTCACCTGGGAGCGCGAGCTCACGCCGGAGATGTTGGCGGAGTTGGAACGCACTCGTCAACCACGCTCTTTTGCTGAAAAAATCAGCGCCGTCGGCAGTCTGTTTAAAGAGTATTTTTCGACCTTAAAAGTACGCGCATTCAGAAAACATCTGGCTATCTATCTGTTCTCTTTTACGGCGAAAGATGTCTATAACACGGTGTTTGTCTTCTTCTGCGTGTACTGCCTGAACGTGTCGCCATCGCTGTCTGGTACGCTACTGTCAATGAGTATCGTTGGTTTGCCGGTTACGCTGCTGGCGGGGGTGGCCATCATCAAGTTTGGCCCATCGCGTCTGTACGTTTTCGCCTATACCCTGATGATGCTGTGCCTGGTGGGGCTGTTCATGGTTTACCAGTTCCCAACCGACAATAAAGTCACCATTCTGGTTGTGCTGGCCGCATTGTACCAGGTCGGTCGCTGCGTGCTGGAATTTACGCCGTGGAACGTATTCCCGTTTATCCCGGATATTGATGAGATGATCACTCGCCAGCGCCGTGAAGGACTGTTCGCTGCGGTGATGACATTCTCCCGTAAAACGACGGTGGCGATCGCAACCTTTATCGTGGGCGTCATGCTGCAGGAAGGGGGCTTTGTGAAGGGCAGCCAGGTGCAGCCTGAGAGCGCGGTGAATACTATTGCAATGCTACTGTTCATCGGTACCGCAGGTTTGCTGCTGATTGCACTGTGGCAGGCGGTGACCTTCCGTCTCAACAAACGCACGCATAAAATCTTTGTGGATGAAGTTGAGCGTCTGAAAGCGAAAGGGTCAAAACAAGACGTCACGCCGGAGACCCGTCTTATTGTTGAAGATCTGACCGGGCACTCTTACGACGATCTGTGGAATGAACCGCAGCAAGTCGACAACAAACTGAGCCGACCGGCACAGGTGAACTAACGTCCAGCCGTGACAGCATAGGTAATAGCGTCGACTTTGCTTATGCTGTCACACAACTTAAAAATCATGTCATACCAATCGCCAATATATTAATGCAAATCAAAATCTCCTCAGATGAACTCGTTAATCTAGTATGGCAATCAACATTCTCTACAGTGAGTCAAAAAGATGCAGAATACGCTATTAACCGCTAAGGCAACTCTCCCGACCTACGATCGCAGCAAACTGGTGTCACGTATTGTGCACCTGGGCTTTGGCGCGTTCCACCGCGCCCATCAGGCTGTTTACGCCGATATCCTCGCCTCAGAACACGGCAGCGATTGGGGTTATACCGAAGTTAACCTGATTGGCGGTGAGCAGCAGATTGCCGACCTGAATCATCAGGACAATTTATACACCGTGGCGGAAATGTCTGCGGATGCATGGACTGCCCGCGTGGTGGGCGTTGTTAAAGAAGCGCTGCACGCCCAGGTGGATGGTCTGGAAACCGTGCTGGCAAAAATGTGTGAGCCGCAGGTCGCGATTGTCTCCCTGACTATCACCGAAAAAGGCTATTGCCACTCTCCGGCAACCGGCGAACTGATGCTCGATCATCCCCTCATCGTGGCCGATCTGCAAAACCCGCATCAGCCTAAATCTGCGCCGGGCGTAGTGGTAGAAGCGCTGGCGCGTCGTAAAGCGGCGGGTCTGCCGGCATTCAGCGTGATGTCCTGCGATAACATGCCGGAAAACGGTCATGTCATGCGTAACGTCGTGTGTGCCTATGCGCGCGCCGTCGATGCTGACCTGGCTGATTGGATTGAGTCACACGTGACCTTCCCGTCAACCATGGTTGACCGTATTGTACCGGCGGTGACGCCTGAAACACTGGACAAAATTGAACAACTGACCGGCGTCCGCGATCCGGCAGGCGTGGCGTGCGAACCTTTCCGCCAGTGGGTTATTGAAGATAAATTTGTGGCGGGACGTCCGGAATGGGAAAAAGCGGGTGCCGAGCTGGTGAGCGACGTGATTCCGTTCGAAGAGATGAAGCTGCGTATGCTGAACGGCAGCCACTCGTTCCTGGCCTATCTGGGCTATCTGGCGGGCTATCAGCACATCAACGACTGCATGGGTGACGACAACTACCGCCGCGCAGCGCATGACCTGATGTTGAAAGAGCAGGCGCCGACGCTGAAAGTACAGAACGTCGATCTGGCGCGTTACGCGGATCTGCTGATCGAACGCTATACCAACCCGGCGCTGCGCCATCGTACCTGGCAGATCGCGATGGACGGTAGCCAGAAACTGCCCCAGCGTATGCTGGATTCCGTGCGCTGGCACCTTGCGGATAACAGCAGCTTCACGTTGCTGGCGTTGGGTGTCGCGGGCTGGATGCGCTATGTCGGCGGCGTAGACGAGCAGGGCAATGCCATTGAAGTATGCGATCCGCTGCTGCCGGTGATCCAGGCTGCGGTGCAGCAGAGCGAAGAGGGCGAGTCCCGCGTGAAAGCGCTGCTGGCCATCGAAGCTATCTTTGGTAAGGATCTGCCGCAGCAAGGCCAGTTTGTTGATCAGGTGACAAATGCTTACCTGTCTCTGCTGAGTAAAGGCGCGAAAGCGACCGTAGCCGCAATGGCTAAGTAAACACCTCCACGTGCCACCATTTCTGGTGGCACGCTTTTCGTCTATTTTCCCGTCATTATTCTCGTCATAACATTCCACTGCATGATGTCTCATCGTTTATTCGCGCCACGAGCGGTCATTTTGTGATCGGCATTGCTTTTTTAATGTACTCATACTTGTATGGTAGTGGTGCGGATGTTGAGAGGTAAACATAAACTGATGACTTTCTGTTGTAAGCTGAAGGAGCCGAGAAAATGAAAAGTGTAGTAATCGAAAAGCCTAATCAATTAGTGATAGAGGAGCGGCCTTTACCCAAGCCAGGCAAAGATGAAGTCAGAGTTAAAATTAAAACGGCCAGCATCTGTGGTTCCGATATTCATATTTGGCATGGGCATAACCCATTTGCACAATATCCACGGGTCATCGGTCATGAATTTGCCGGTATTATTGATGCGGTAGGTGAAGGTGTTGATAGACAGCGGATTGGGCAACGGGTGGCGGTCGACCCGGTGGTGAGCTGTGGGCACTGCTATCCGTGCCTGGTCGGTAAACCAAATGTCTGCAAATCACTGTCGGTTATTGGCGTACATCGTGATGGCGGATTTAGTGAATATGCCTGCGTACCGCAGAAAAATGCCTGGGTTTTACCGGATTCTATTCCCGACCGAATTGCCAGCCTGATTGAACCGTTCACCATTGGCGCCAATATCTGCGGAAAAATGAAACCAACGTCGCTCGATACCGCGCTAATCTATGGCGCTGGGCCTATGGGATTAACCGCAATACAAGTATTACGCCACGTCTATCATGTGAAAAAAATCATTGTCGCCGACCGCCTTGACGAGCGCTTAGCGCTGGCGAAAGAAAATGGTGCTGATGAAATTATCAATAATACGCAGATCGCATTAGCCGAGATCTTGCAGGAACAACCGACGCTGATTATCGATGCAGCCTGTCATCCTTCGATCCTGACCGAAGCCATTAAGATTGCCTCTCCGGCAGCGCGGATTGGATTATTAGGTTTCTCCGATACCCCTGGCACATTAATACAAAAGGAGATAACCAGTAAGGAAATTACTATTTATACCTCGCGCCTCAACGATAACCAATTCCCTCAGGTCATTGAGTGGTTTTCGATTGGCCAGGTCTTTCCCGAAAAGCTTATCACCCATAGATTTATCTTAGAAAACGTCTTACCAGCGATGGAGTTATTTGAACACGATTCCCGAACCTGCTGCAAAATTATTTTAGACATTATGTAATCGAAGTGTTTATTTGTAATTTGTCGATAGGTGAACTCTGAAATAGAGTACGGAAGCGATGATTTTATCTTTAATATACTGATTGACAATTAAACTGGAGATTGATTCATGACAAAAATTTCATTTGATGAAATGAAGAGTACGGTTAAACAAGCATTGCTTAATGTCGGTTTGAGTGAGAGGCAGGCAGATATTTGTGCTCAGATTCATACAGAAACCAGCTGTGATGGAATATTTTCTCATGGACTTAATCGCGTCGCCCGCTTTGTTGATTACGTCAATAAAGGTTGGGTCGATATCCATGCAGAACCGGAAATTGTGAAATCGCTCACCTCGATGGAAATATATGATGGGCATCGCGGTATTGGTATTACCAACGCGTTATTTGCCACCGAGCGAGCCATGATGTTAGCGAAAGAATACGGTGTTGGCATTGTCGGCATGCGCAATACGACTCACTGGATGCGTGGGGGGACGTATGGCTGGAAAGCTGCACAGCAGGGCTATGCGGCAATGTGCTGGACCAATACGGAATCTTGTATGCCGGCTTGGGGGGCAAAAAATACCCGTCTGGGAAATAACCCCTTTGTTATGGCGGTTCCTATGGAAGAAGGCGCGATGGTGCTGGACATGGCCATGTCGCAATATGCCTACGGTAAACTTCAGGTGACCCGTTTAAAAGGCGAAAAACTGCCGTTCCCAGGCGGTTACGATAAAGAGGGGAATTTGACGGATGAGCCGGGGCCGATCGAAGAATCAATGCGTATTTTGCCAACCGGTTACTGGAAAGGTTCAGGTATGGCGATTTTACTTGATGCGATGGCGGCGTTCCTGACTGCCGGTTCACCCACCAATGAGATTGATAAGATCCAGCAGGGCAGCTGTACCGGGGCAAGCCAGGTTTATATGGTCTTTGATCCAGCTCATTTCGGCGGCGCTGAGTTTAGCGAAACGATGGCGAAAAGCGTGGCGAACTATGTCAAAACCTCAACGCCTGCAGAAGGTAATCACGAAGTCTTCTATCCAGGGGAAATGGAAATGCGCAACCGCGCCAACTTTATGCGCTCCGGGATCCCCGTTGACGATGGCGTTTGGGCAGAAGTTCAGCAGCTAGCGGAGCGAAAAGGGTCATGATTAGCGGAAGTATAGCGCAGCTGGAACATAGCTTAGCCGAGCTGCCGCCTCTTGTTGGATCAGTGTTGAAAACGATAGCGACTTTTGATTTTCAACGGTTACAGGATGGCCAACGTGAGATTGACGGCGTTATCTATAAAACCTTCACCGCAACGACGGAGCTGGCGATTAACCGACGACCGGAGACCCATCAGAATTATATCGACGTTCAGTATGTTATTTCGGGTTATGAGCGGGTACAGTTCGCCGCGCGAAAAAAAGTATTGCCGTGCGAGTCTGTTGAAGACCAGGATAACTACTTTTATTCACGTGAAGATCTAAGCCTGCATGAGATGTCGCTATGCGCTGGTGACTACGTAATCTTTTTTCCGTGGGATATTCACGCACCTCTGTGTCATCGACAAACGCCGCAGCAGGTAAGAAAGATTGTCGCCAAAGTGCCGCTGGCCGCATTATCGTAAGCAATATCGATAATAAACGCTGCCGAAGGGCAGCGTTTTTCGCTATATGAGGGTGGCAAGTGGTAGGGCGACACTTCTTTGTGTTCCTTTAAGTAACTTGAAATAATGGACGATTATTTTCACGCCGAAACTATCAGTTTTGTGAATTAATGCTATATCAATAGGCATAAATATGGCATGGTTATTGCGAAACAAAAAATGGATCCTCTGGAATAAGGAGCTCGGGCTATGTATAAAAAAATTCTCATGCCTGTAGATATTTTTGAAATGGATTTGAGTGATAAGGCTATTCGTCATGCGGTATATCTGGCGGGCGAGTCGGGTGAAATTACGCTGCTGAACGTATTACCCAACAGCAATCGATCAATTTTGCGCGGTTTTGCTTCGGATATTAAAAAATTCGAAGACTATATGCAGTCGGAATCGGCAAAGAAAATGAAGAACCTGCAGCGGCTATTCGATATGCCTGCAGAGCGCATACACACCGAAGTTCGTTTTGGCAATATTCGTGATGAAGTGCTCGCGTTAAGCAAAACGGGTGAGTATGACGTGATTGTGATTGGTTCCCGTCAGAGAGGGATCACAACGCATCTGCTGGGATCGAACGCGGAGTCTATTTTACGTTACGCCAATATTCCAACGATGGTTATTCGTTAAAAAAAAGGCCTTCAATATTGAAGGCCTTTTTATCACTCTTCGCTAAACCAATCGCGATTTTCCTGACGAATGAGCAGCACGGATTCGCTGATTTCCTGCAGATGCAAAGTCATCGCTTTTTCCACCGTATCAGCATCACGCTTTTCAAGCGCACTGAATATTTCATGGTGCTGTCTCAGCAGCATTTCCGGCGAGGAAATGTGATCGAGGCTCATATAACGCACTCGGTCGATAGCCGCTTTAATATTCTCGATGGTGTCCCACGCAAGCTGGCAATCCGCAATATTTGACAACAGTTGATGAAATTCATCATCCAACTGGAAAAAATCGTTTAGCTGCTGACGGTCGATGGCAATTCGCTGCTGATGCAGATTTTGTTCTAGCTGATAGATCTGGGCATCGGTGATCATCGTTGCTGCACGGCGTGCTACCGCGCATTCAATGGCCTGACGCACAAAACAGCCGTTGCGAACCTGTGAAAGGGAGATCTTATTGACGTAACTGCCGCGCTGAGGACGAATCTGGATAAGTCCGTTTTCGGCCAGTTTAATAAAGGCTTCACGTACCGGCTGGCGGGAAACATCAAAGCGCAGGGAGACTTCCTTTTCCGACAACGGCGTCCCCGGTGGAATAAGACAGTGCACAATATCGCGGCGCAGGATGCGATAAATCTGTTGATTGACGGGCTGTGTTGGGTTCAGTTGTGTTTCGGCGGCCATTGAGTCGTTCTTATCAGCTGATTAAGCTGTTATTTTACGCTTTTTTTGCCGCCACGCACAGACCCGACCGAGGGTCGGGTCCGGATAAAATGTTAACTTCCGCGATGAACGCTAAGGCCAGCGTAAGTCTGACTGACCGGCATCATCTCAACGGTATTGATGTTAACGTGTTTCGGCAGCGTCGCGACCCACCATACGGCTTCAGTAACATCTTCCGGCGTCAGCGCGTTGGCATTTTCGTAGGTTTTACCGGCTTTTGCATCGTCACCCTTGAAGCGGACGTTGGAGAACTCGGTGCCGCCGACCAGACCTGGCTCAATATCCGTTACGCGAACGGCGGTGCCGTGCAGGTCGGTACGCAGGTTCAGGCTAAACTGACGCACAAAAGCTTTGGTTGCGCCATAGACGTTACCACCTGCATAGGGCCAGCTGCCAGCAGTTGAACCGATATTGATGACATGACCACGATTGCGCTCGACCATACCCGGCAGGACGGCGCGGGTCATGTACACCAGACCTTTATTGTTGGTATCGATCATATCTTCCCAATCTTCCACGCTGGCGCGATGCGCAGGCTCCAGACCCAGCGCCAATCCGGCGTTGTTGACCAGGATATCAATATCGCGCCATTCAGCAGGCAGGTTAGCGATTGTCTCTTCAATGGCCGCGCGGTTGCGCACGTCCAGCTGTACGGTCAGCACGCTGTCACCCAACTCATCTTTTAGCGCTTTCAAACGTTCGTTACGACGGCCAGTGGCAATAACTTTGTGCCCGTTGGCAATAAAACGGCGAGTGATGCTTTCGCCAAAACCTGCCGTTGCTCCGGTTACCAGTACGATCATTTCTCTGTTCCTTCAACGCTTAAGTGTTGCATTACCATAGCAGATCACCCAGTTTTTAATCATCTGTTTTGTAATGAGATTTTTAACTATCGGTAAGCTCCAGAAAATGCAGAAGTATCATCTCTGATGACAACCGCTGCATTGTTTAAAGCGACAGGATTCTGGTCTTCATCTGACGCGCCAGATCTGGCTGCCGCCTATCGATTAGAACATTCCATTGTGGTCTCAATCAATGCTAAGACCAAAACGTTTACCTTGGATATGAAGTCTTGATGTTATCCGAAATTAACCCAAGAGTGTGCAAAGCCAGCCTTGAAGCAGGATATATGAGGTAACATTGCGGTGGGTGCTTGAGGCTATCTGTCTCAGGCATAGCCGAAAGGCAGGTAGAAAAAAGCCCCAGAAAACAATTGACGTCCGGCAAGACGTTAAACATTCATCTGAGGCCCCTATGCCATACAACATAAGGTTAGCCTCTTACCGACCTTCGGGTCAAGGAGTAGAAGGCTATGAAGCCACAAAGAATGGCGCTATTGGCGCTCGTCGTTATCGGCATCACGCTTCTGGGCGTACTGCTACTTAACAACAAACAACTCTTTGATGTTAGCTTCCGAAGCGGCGGAACGGAGATCGTGGCTCACATGGCTTACGAAACCAGGTAGGAGTCGGGCGGGGAGCGATCCCCGCCATTTCCGCCGTTGTTCAGTATCCTCAATGCACCCAATCCTTTTGCCTTCTGAAGAGATAATCGAGCAGCGCGGCCTCAATTTGTTTATTCTGCCAGAGTTAACCGTTTTCTTCAGGAGCATGACATGTCGGCTATGAATCCCTTTTTCGCCAGCAGCACTTTACCTTATCAGGCGCCGCCGTTTGATGTGATTAAAGACGAGCATTATCGTCCGGCCTTTGACGAAGCGCTAAAACGCAAACGCCAGGACATCGCCGACATTGCCTGCAATCCTGCCGAGGCGACCTTCGAGAACAGCTTTATTGCGCTGGAAAAAAGCGGTGAAATGCTTTCGCGCGTGACGTCTGTTTTCTTTGCGATGGCTGCATCAAATAGCAATGATGAGATTCAGCGCCTTGATGAGGCGTTCTCGGCAGAGCTTGCCGGGCTGGCAAACGATATTTATCTTAATGACGCGCTATTCAAGCGGGTTCAGACGGTCTGGGAAAAGCGAGAAACGCTGGACCTGGACAGCGAGTCCTGTCGACTCATCGAGGTGATTTATCATCGCTTTATTCTTGCCGGGGCGATGCTTGGTTCACAAGAAAAGGCCGAACTGAAAACGTTGAATACCGAAGCGGCGACGTTAAGCAGCCAGTTTCATCAGTGCCTGCTGGGAGCGGCAAAAAATGGCGGGCTGGTTGTTGATAATGAGGCCGACCTGGCTGGTCTGAGTGATGATGAAGTCGCGACGGCCGCAACCGCTGCTGCGGAGCGCGGTCTGGCGGGCAGTTGGCTGATTCCGCTTGTCAACACGACACAGCAGCCTGCATTGGCCTCATTGCGTTCACGTGAAACCCGGGAAAAATTGTTTAAAGCGGCATGGCAACGTAACCAGCGCGGAGATGCCAACGATACGCGTGAGCGTATTCTCAAACTGGTGGCAATCCGCGCCAGACAGGCCGAACTCCTGGGGTATGCCGATTACGCGAGCTGGAGTATGGCCGACCAGATGGCGAAAACGCCAAAAGCCGCGTTTGATTTTATGCGTGAAATTACGCCTGCGGCACGGGCCAGAGCGGAACGCGAGCTGGCGGATATCCAGGCGCTGATCGACAACGGCTCATCATCGTTCACTGCCCAGGCCTGGGACTGGCTTTATTATTCCGAACAGGTTCGTCGTGAAAAATATGCGATCGACGAAGCACAGATTAAACCCTGGTTCGCGCTGGATCGCGTACTGATCGACGGCGTTTTCTGGGCCGCTAGCCAGCTGTTCGGTATCCGCTTTGTTGAGCGTTTTGATCTGCCTGTTTATCATCCAGACGTACGCGTGTGGGAGATTTTCGATGCCGATGGTGAAGGCATGGCGCTGTTCTATGGCGATTTCTTTGCGCGCGATAGCAAGAGCGGCGGGGCGTGGATGGACAATTTTGTGCCGCAGTCCACCCTCATGGAAAACCGTCCGGTTATCTACAATGTTTGTAACTACCCGAAACCCGCCGCCGGGAAGCGTGCGCTTATCTCCTGGGATGATGTGATCACGCTTTTCCATGAGTTTGGCCACGCGCTGCACGGATTGTTTGCGAAACAGCGCTATGCGACTTTATCCGGCACGAATACGCCGCGCGACTTTGTCGAGTTTCCGTCGCAGATTAATGAACATTGGGCGAGTCATCCCGACGTGTTTGCCCACTATGCTCGTCACTATGAAAGCGGTGAGCCGATGCCGGATGCGCTGCGCGAAAATCTGTTCCGCGCTTCAAGTTTTAACAAAGGTTACGACATGACTGAACTGCTCAGCGCCGCGCTATTGGACATGAACTGGCATAGTTTATCCGGCCACGAATTACCGAAAAGTGTGGATGAGTTTGAGGCTGAGTCGCTACGACGCGAAAACATCGATCTTGTCGCGGTGCCGCCACGCTATCGCAGCAGCTATTTCTCACATATTTTTGGCGGCGGCTATGCGGCGGGGTATTACGCTTATCTGTGGACACAAATGTTGGCTGATGACGGCTACCAGTGGTTTGTTGAACACGGCGGTTTAAATCGTGAAAACGGGCAGCGATTCCGTGATGCTATTTTATCGCGAGGCAACAGTAGCGATTTAGAAAAATTGTATCGTGACTGGCGCGGGCACGATCCGTTAATTTCCCCGATGCTTAAAAATCGTGGTTTAAGTGATTAAACCGATTGTTAAAGAGGCTTTCTGTCGTCTGTTTTTACGCACCGGACGAAGCTGAAAGGATAAAAAAAACCCGCACACAGGGCTGGCGGGTTAAGTACCACAATAATATAGAGCATTCTCACTATCCTTCCGGGAGGGAAGGATAGTAGAAGCAATCTTACGTAACGTTCACAGTTTCGTAACCTAACATTTTCGGTAGGGTATCATCGTGCAGCGTGTTAAGTGCGCTGGCTCACGGGGCCTTTACAAATACGTGCAGTTGTTGAAGAAAATCGCCATTCAACTTGCTAGTATTGTTGCGTAAATCGTTGAGTTAATGGATTTAATATCGACAATCTGCCCGGAGGCACTAATGAATAAATCCCAGCGTAAAACGCGTCGCGAGTCCATCTGGTCTACCCGTCCTGAGCATCAGGACTTACAGGAATCACGTTCCGGCAGATTGTGGGCAGGCCGTCAGGCCGGCTGTCAGAGTAAAAAAGCGTGGAAAAATTATGGTTTAAATAATGCGCTCGCCGTTTAGCTTTAGTTGAATAAAACGGTGGTAGGATTATTTTACAGCAACGGTTACCCAATCAAGGAGAGCGGGTAGCCGCAGAAGTAGAAACCTATCCATGCAAGCATTTATACCGCCAGTTATGCTGGCGGTTTTTTTATTTCTTTTTCCATGGGGATTATTACAGCGTCGGTTAGTCGTTCCATTTACCGCTTAAAAAAGCTGTCAGAAAACCGGAAAACAGAATCAGTCCCACGGCAACCAGAAACACTTGCATATTATCCAGCATGATGACCTCCTCTTTAACGATTTCACTACCAACATCGATTAGCGTACTCTCTTAAACTTAGACTAACGCCGTCATTTGTGAATTAATTATTTGTTGCGGTAAATCTTTTTCGATAAGCCAGCGGGCTGATAGCAAAATGTTGCTGAAAGCGCAGACGGAGATTTTTGGCATTACCAAACCCAGTCATTTCCGCGACCTTTTCTACGCTGTCTCTGCCAGTAGTTAAATGATGTTGAGCCTGCAATAAGCGCTCATCAAGCAGCCAACGGGCAGGCGTTTTCCCGGTCGCTTCCTGGAAACGGCGCAGGAACGTGCGTTCGCTCATACCGACTTTGTCAGCCAGCGAACGTACGCTATGGTTCTCCGCCAGGTGCTGGTGGAGAAAATCAAATAGCATCCCTAATCGCTGACTTTCTCGTGAACGGGCGACAGGTCGCGAGACCTGCTGCTTCTGCGCGCCGTCGCGATGTGGCTGAATTACCAGCCGTCGGGCAACCCGGTTGGCAGCCTCCAAACCAAAATCGAGCCTCACGACGTGTAAACAAAGGTCGATGCCTGCAGCGCTGCCCGCAGAGGTCAGTACGTTATCTTCGGCTATGTAAAGCACATCATCCACAACGCTAAGCGCAGGATAACGCTGCTGTAGCGAGGCCGTATACCGCCAGTGCGTGGTGGCTCGTTTACCGTCAAGCAGCCCGGCCGCCGCCAGCACAAACACGCCAGAACAGATAGATAACATCCGACATCCGCGTTGATGTGCTCGCTTGAGCGCCTGGTTCAAGGCTTCCGGGACCGGGCTATCTGCACCCCGCCAACCGGGGACGATAATGGTATCGGCCTCTTCAAGCAGACGCAGGTCACCGTCGGCCATTACCCGCACGCCGCCGGTAGCACGCAGTGCGCCTTCATCGACGGCTGCAACGGCAAAGCGATACCAGTGGTCACCCATTTCGGGCCGGGGCAGCCCAAACACCTCTACCGCCACACCAAACTCAAAGGTACATAGCCCATCGTAGGCCAGCGCGACCACGAGCGGGGCGCGGATTGTCATTTTTTGGCTGTTTTCTGTCATCTCTGTGGGCAGTCCTCGCAGCGGGTGCCTGTTTATACTCATCGCATCGTTACCATAGTGGTAATACATAACGGGAGAGTCAATGATGAGTTACGTCACCGAATTTCCGGCGGCCAGCGCGGCCGACGCCGCAGCCCATTTTCGCCAGCGTCTGGGGTTCGAAACCGACTGCGCCGACGTACATGCCGCCATGCAGGAGCCGGAAGTGGATTTTGTCCTACTGCATGTGGTCGGCAGCGCCGAGACTTTTGCTCGACGCCATTTACCCGGCGCGATCCATCTTCGCCATGCGGAGATGAGCGCAGAACGGATGCAGGAGTGGCCGCAAGAGACATTATTCGTGGTTTACTGCGCGGGGCCCCATTGTAATGGCGCCGATCGGGCGGCATTAAAGCTGGCAACGCTGGGTCGTCCGGTGAAGATCATGCTCGGTGGTATTACCGGCTGGGAAGATGAAGGTTTTGCTTTCAGCCACGGAACATGATTTTTTTTCATCTGCCATGAATTATTCTCGTTTGCCTGTGGCGCGCACGGATGACACTATCTGGACATGTAGCCATCCAGAAGGCTAAAAAGTTCAAATAATAAATTATCACTCAGGGCAACCAGTTTGCCTGAGTGAAACAGGAGAATCTCATGCCGCATCAACACGCCCCGTACCGCGCCGATATCGTCGGCAGTTTTTTACGCCCGCAGACCATTAAGCAGGCTCGTCAGCAGCTCGCCGACGGAGAAATCAGTGCGCAGCAGCTGCGAGCGGTAGAAGACGCGGAAATCCGCCGCGTGGTGCAGCATCAGTGCGACTGTGGTCTGCATGTGGTCACCGACGGCGAGTTTCGCCGCGCCTGGTGGCACTTCGATTTCTTTGACGGTTTACAGGGCGTGGAGCGCTATGATTCAGATAAAGGCATCCAGTTTAACGGCGTGCAGACCCGCGCACACGGTATTCGTGTGACCGGTAAACTTGGCTTTGGTGACCATCCGATGCTGGAGGATTTCCGTTTCCTGAAAAGCATTAGCGGCGACGCAACGCCAAAAATGACCATTCCTAGCCCAAGCGTGCTGCATTTCCGCGGGGGACGTAAGGATATTGATGCCACGGTATATCCGGATCTGGCTGATTATTTCAACGATCTGGCCGACACATGGCGTGATGCTATTCGTGCCTTCTACGATGCGGGTTGCCGTTATCTTCAGTTGGATGACACCGTCTGGGCCTATCTGTGCTCGGAAGATCAGCGTCGTCAGGTTCGTGAACGCGGCGATGACCCGGATCAACTGGCAGCTATCTATGCCAACGTGCTTAACCGCGCGCTGGAAGGCAAGCCGGACGATCTGATCGTCGGTCTGCACGTGTGCCGTGGTAACTTCCGCTCAACGTGGATTTCTGAAGGCGGCTATGAGCCGGTGGCGGAGATTTTGTTTGGCCGCGTCAACGTCGATGCCTTTTTCCTCGAGTACGACAACGATCGCTCGGGTGACTTTGCGCCGCTGCGCTTCATTCGTCCTGGTCATCAGAAGGCGGTACTGGGGCTCATTACCACCAAGAACGGCGAGCTGGAGAACCCGGAAGGGGTGAAAGCGCGCGTTAAGGAAGCAGCACGCTACGTTGCCCTGGAACAGATTTGCCTCAGCCCACAGTGCGGTTTTGCCTCAACGGAAGAGGGCAACAGCCTGAGCGAGCAACAGCAGTGGGATAAAGTTCGTCTGGTGACGGGGGTTGCCGCTGATATCTGGTCAGCATAATGTATTCCCGGGGCCAGAGTGGCCCCGGGTAACCTCACGCCGCGCTGATTGTCGTGCCCCAGGTGCTTGCCTTAATTCCGCGGAAAATCAACAGCCACGCCAATACAATGGTCACCATCATGATGGGGAACAGCATAATAGGCGGGAAATGGGTCAGGATCTGTCCGGTCAGTAGCGGATTCAGCGCAGCGCCCAACCAACCCAACGCCTGAGCGGAAAAATAGCTGGCTTTCATTCCCGGCGGTGCGATGTTATCGATCAGCATGTATTCGCCTGGCGCGTAGATCACTTCCCCCAACGTGAAGACGCCTGCCGCCAGCCCCCAGAACCACAGGTTGTCGCCAGACAGCATAAATCCTGCCAGACCTATCACATAGCAAACGGTACCAAAGGTCATTAATGGACGCAGATTATTGGCCGTGAGCTTGCGGCCAATCGCGTACTGTAACGTTACCACCACGGCGGCGTTCACCGGCAAAATCACGGCCACGACCTTTTCAGCAAAGCTACTGTCGCCAACCGCCAGCACATACTGAGAGAGGCAGGAGGCAAAGGAACCGCCAACGAAGGACGCCAGCAGGCCAGACAGCGTGAACCACAACAGCGCCCGGTCGCGTAATAATACTGACGGTGACCAGGCGATGGGCGTTTCCGCGATTTCCGTTGGTCTCAGACGTTCAACGTAGCGCTGGATAAACAGCAGCGGGAAGGCCGCGCATATCGCTGCCAGCCAGAAAGGCAGATTAATACTTTGCATGACCAGCAGCGTTCCAATCGGCGGACCGATAGTCCAGCCAATATTCAGAAACGTGTAGTTAAGCGAAAAAACCTTCGCTTTGGTTGTCGGCGCGAGGGTATCGGAGAAATAGGCTTTCAGTACGGTGGAAAACACCGAGTACGAGCAGTTGATCAGCGAGAAGAAAAAAACCACCAGCACCACGCTATGGACCAGCGGAATGGCGACAAAACCACAGATAAAAAAGGCAACGGCAATCAGCATATAGCGTTTTTTATCGAATTTGTCGGCCAGAATCCCGAAGCCGAGGCTGAACATGACGCCAACCACCAGCGCAATGGACATGGCATAACCGATGGTATCTACCGTCATTGCGTACTGACGCGTGAGATAAATGGTCATAAAGGGAAGTGTGGCACCGCGTCCGATAGTTAACAGTAACGACGATGCCAGTAGCGCGATCGTAGATCGTCTGGTCGTTGGTTTCATTTTCCTGCCTGATAGATGTCGTAGTATTGTTTTTTGTTATCTCTTTCACAAATATCATGCCATAAGCAGCTTGTATAGCCGTGGTCGTGTTGGGGAGTGCGATTTTGAACTGCCAAAAATAATGATCTATTCCTCGTCCGAATTTTTCGTTACTTTGGTTAGGTTTACATAAATTTAATAAAAGTTGGGGCGAGGAATGACGCGTAAAGATGGGCTACTGGCCCTGTTGGTGGTTGTGGTATGGGGACTGAACTTTGTGGTCATCAAAGTAGGCCTGCACGGTATGCCACCGCTGCTATTAGCGGGACTACGCTTTTTATTTGTCGCTTTCCCGGCGTTATTTTTCGTTCCGCGTCCGCGGGTTCCGCTACCGCTGCTGCTCGGCTATGCGCTCACCATCAGTTTTGGCCAGTTTGCCTTCCTGTTTTGTGCCATCAACTTCGGCATGCCGGCTGGGCTGGCCTCGTTGGTGCTTCAGGCGCAGGCTTTCTTTACCATCATCCTTGGCGCTTTCGCCTTTGGTGAGCGTCTACAGCGTAAACAGCTGGTGGGGATTTCGCTGGCGGTGTTTGGCGTGCTGGTGCTGATTGAAACCAGTATGAGCGGGCAACACGTTAAGCTGCTGGGCTTTATGCTGACGCTGGCGGCGGCGCTGTGCTGGGCGTGCGGTAATATCTTTAACAAGAAAATCCTGCACCATGATTCGAAACCCGGTGTGATGTCGCTGGTAGTATGGAGCGCGTTGATTCCCATTCTGCCGTTTATGCTCAGCTCGTGGGTTTTCGAGGGCCCGCAGCTGATGGCGCAAAGCCTGATTCATATTGACCTCACGACCGTGCTGTCGCTGGCATATCTCGCTTTCATTGCCAGCATTGTGGGTTACGGCATCTGGGGTTCACTGCTTGGCCGTTATGAAACGTGGCGCGTGGCGCCGCTATCATTGTTAGTGCCGGTTGTGGGGCTGGCCAGTGCAGCGCTGTTGCTTGATGAAACGTTGTCGGCAATGCAGTTGATTGGCGCGCTGTTAATTATGGCCGGACTGTTTATTAACGTCTTTGGTCTGCGTTTGCCTGGGATGCGACGGGTGGTGAAGGGCTAAAAAAAGCCCCGCGATAGCGGGGCAATGAATGTTTAGCGATTATTGTCATTGTAATACGGTACGCCCAGCTCATCAGATTTATCGCTGCCAGCACCCATATGATTGAAATCAAACGGTGACTGGCTGCTGGCGGACGGCATCAGCATGGTGTCGTGCGCGGTTTTATGAGCCGGAAGTTGCTCCGCGTAGCTCTGCGAAGAGGCCATCGCTAGCAGGGCGAAGGCAACGGAAGCGAACAGTTTCATTATTTCCTCGATACGTCTTATTGCAGGCGATTAACAAACACAGTGATTAATAGGGTGGAGATAGCGAGACTCTCCGTGCATATTGGTGACGCGGTACTTGTGCGGCGGCACGTCGAAATAGTTTTTAAACGTCCGCGTCAACGTCTGCTGAGATTCAAATCCGTAGCGTTCGGCCAGATACAGAATCGGCTCATTACCTTCTTTTAATTTCTGGGCGATTTCCGTCAGCTTACGGGTGCGAATGTACTGACCTAATGAATGACCGGTCTCTTTTTTAAACATTCGCTGCAGGTGCCATTTGGAGTAACCGGAACGTTCGGACACTTTCTCAAGCGACAGCGGCGATTCCAGGTTATCTTCGATCCAGTCCAAAATGCTATGAATAGTAATAGCGTCAGTGTTACGTCTGGACATCGTCTTACCTCTTCTTCTGTTTACGGCAATATTTTTTTAAGCAGAAGCTCGAGTGTTGCAACTTCATTTGCCGTTAAGTTTTTTGTTAATTCCTGGTGCAGGTTTTGCCCAACGAGCAGATGGCATTGTTCACAAATGGCTGCGCCTTCCGGCGTCAACTGAATCAATACACCCCGCTTGTCGCTTGGATTGGGTAACCGGGCTATCCAGCCCCGACACAGCAAACGGTCAAGCATGCGGGTGAGCGCGCCCAGATCCACCGACAAGGTTTTTTTCAATTCCACGGGGGTGATACTGCCTTTACAACGAATAGAGCACAGCACCCTAAACTGTGAGGCGGTAATGTCTTCTGGCGATAAATGCTCGTTGAGTAAGCGATCTTTCTTTTGGTTAACCAGGTGAATCAAATGCCCAAGTGGAATCATTTCATTGAATAGATCGCTTGTGCTGTTCACAATGGTTGCCCTGGCAAGTACTTTAGTTGCGATGGATATTATTTCTCACGCAACAATAAGTCAACTGAATGGGTTGAACGATGCCACGAATTGCTAAAACGCTTCAGGAAGGCCTAAATAGGATATCCTGTAGAGGAGCAACCCGTAGCAAGAGATGCTGTACAAAAGGGCGGCGACCAGGCGTACAGGCCGATTTTTTCCGTAAAACAGACAGGATTTTTAAACGCTTATGAAGGAACTCTTTCAGGCAATTGGGCTGGGTCTGGTGGTGTTGCTACCGCTGGCTAACCCGCTAACCACCGTCGCGCTATTCCTTGGCCTTTCGGGGAATATGAACAGCGCGGAGCGTAACCGGCAGTCATTGATGGCTTCCGTTTACGTTTTCGCTATCATGATGGTGGCCTACTATGCGGGCCAGGTGGTGATGAATACATTTGGGATATCAATACCTGGCCTCCGTATTGCCGGCGGGCTGATTGTCGCTTTTATTGGTTTCCGTATGCTGTTCCCGCAGCAGAAGGCGCATGACTCACCGGAAGCGCGGAGTAAGTCCGAAGAGCTTCAGGAAGAGCCGACCGCCAATATCGCCTTTGTGCCGCTGGCGATGCCCAGCACCGCAGGCCCTGGTACCATTGCAATGATTATCAGTTCGGCCTCAACGGTGAAGCACGGCGTCAACTTCCCGGAGTGGGTTGTACTGGTCGCGCCGCCGATTATCTTCGCGCTGGTGGGGGTGATTTTATGGGGCTGCCTGCGCAGTTCTGGCGCCATTATGCGTCTGGTGGGCAAGGGCGGCATCGAGGCGATCTCCCGCCTGATGGGCTTCCTGCTGGTGTGCATGGGGGTGCAGTTTATTATTAACGGCGTGCTGGAAATTATTAAAACCTATCCCGCTTAATGGCTGTCAGGCCGGGACTCACTCCCGGCCTGATAACGCGTTTTAATGCTGATGAGCCTGTTCTTCTAACGATGCCGTTGGCCAACGGCGGAAAATGACCACCGCCCAGATAAACGCCGCCAGCGCAGGTACTGCCCCCACATAGCCGATAGATGACATCGAAAAATGGGTGCTAATCTGGCTGCCCAGCAGGGCGCCAGCCCCAATCCCGATATTGAAAATACCTGAAAATAGCGACATCGCCACGTCAGTGGCATCCGGTGCCAGCACCAGAACCTTCACCTGCATGCCCAGGCCAATCACCATAATGGCGATTCCCCAGAAGATGCTTAGCACCGCCAGATGTGCAGCATCCTGTGCCGCGGGCAACAGCAGCAGCAGGCAAGCGAGCAGCAAGCCAATCGCGCTGCTGATGAGCCCGGAAGCATGCAGGTTACCCAATTTACCAAACAGCACACTACCGATGATCCCTGCGCCGCCAAGAATCAGCAGCAGCACAGTGGCAAAGTTGCCGCTCAGTCCGGCCACGGTCTGGACAAAGGGCTCAATATAGCTGTAGGCGGTGTAGTGAGCGGTGACCACCACGACGGTCAGCAGGTAGATGCTCATCAATGCCGGGCGGCGGAACAGCACCGGCAGGCTTTTCAACGAACCGGAATGTTCGCTTGGCAAACGCGGCAGCAGCTTAATTAACGCCAGCAGCGTAATCAGCGCGCCGACGCCGATGGCGAAGAAGGTGGTGCGCCAGCCGAAGTACTGGCCGACGATGCGGCCAATCGGGATGCCGAAAACCATCGCCAGCGCCGTGCCGGTCGCAATCAGGCTCAACGCCTGCGCGCGTTTTCCCGCAGGAGCCATACGAATGGCCAGCGAGGCGGTAATCGACCAGAACACCGCGTGGGCGAAGGCGATGCCGATGCGGCTGGCGACCAGCACCGTGAAGTTCCACGCCAGAAAAGAGAGGATGTGGCTGGCGATAAACAGAACGAAGAGGCCAATGAGTAGCTTACGGCGCTCCATCTGGCTGGTCAGCAACATAAACGGTAGCGACATCAGCGCGACGACCCATGCGTAGATGGTCAACATAATACCGACTTCGGCGGTCTGCATGCCAAAACTGTCTGCGATGTCCGACAGCAGGCCAACCGGAACGAACTCAGTGGTATTGAAAATAAAGGCAGCGACGGCCAGCGTGACTACCCGAAGCCACGCGATCCGACGAGAGACGGCGTTTGTTGTCATAGATAATGCACCGGGGGCGTTAGATAAATGAAGAGACGTGGGATCTTAAAGCTATTATTGCTGCAAATACAATCATTATGTGATTTGGATCTCATTTTTATTTCATAGTGACAGTGTCACATAATATGAGGGGAAAGGGGCTTGTCGTTGTTAAGATTTTGTGTCAGTTTGCGATAACGTGGATACAACGCAGAGGAATAATATGTACGAGATTGATTTTTTTATGGTTGATGCCTTCAGCGACCGGGCCTTTGGCGGCAACGCGGCGGCCGTCTGTCTGCTGAAAGAATGGCCCGCAGATGATCTGCTGCTCAAGATGGCGCAACAACATAATCAGTCGGAAACCGCGTTTATTGTTAAGCAGCCGGGCGGCTTTGCGTTGCGCTGGTTTACCACCCGGGATGAGGTTAACCTTTGTGGTCACGGCACGCTGGCCAGCGCCCATGTGGTGTTCAACTATCTCGACTATCCGGATGAACGGGTTCATTTCGAGACGCTCTCCGGGCGCTTAACCGTGACGCGTAGCGGTGAATGGCTGACGCTGGATTTCCCCATCAGCGTGACCGAAGAAGCTGTGCCGCCAGAAGAGATGCTGCGTGCGCTCGGTATCAGCGAGTATCGCCAGGCGCGTCAAGGCAGAGCATGGGTTATTGAACTGGAGAATCGGCAACAGGTTGAAGCACTGCAACCGGATATCGGCGCGTTGATACCGGGCGAACATAAAGTCTCAGTAACAGCGAAAGGCGACGGCGAATACGATTTTGTCAGCCGTTTCTTCTCGCCGGGTGAAGCGGTATGGGAAGATCCGGTGACCGGTTCGGCGCACACGATGTTGATTCCTTACTGGGGCGAGACGTTAGGGAAAACGCAGATGCTGGCGCGTCAGGTCTCCGCCCGCGGCGGCGATGTGCGCTGCGAGTGGCGGGGAGAACGGGTCCTCATGAGCGGGAAGGCGAGAACCTATTTGCAGGGCAAGGTGTTTCTGGATTAACCCGGCGTCGCTGTGCTCAGCCGGGTTAAAGAGGAAGGCTAATTCTTGTGGGTCTTTACACCGGGAAGATAATAATTGCACCTGCGCACAGGGCGACAATACGTATCAGATACATCGGAACGGTGAAAAGCCAGAATTCTGACATTTTGTATTTTCCCATCCCCATGATCATCGCTGGCATACCATCAATCGGCATATAGCCGCCGTTCCAGCCGGAAATGGTGATGGCGATAGCGGCCGCCGTTGGGTTCAGACCAAGCCCAGTACAGGCCGCGATACCAATAGGGCCAAAAATGAAAATCGAACCAATTGTTGAACCGGTAAACGTTGCGCAGGTGCTGGTTAACAAGGCTAAAATCAGGATAAAGATGAAAGGTGATACGTTGGTGCCCAGTACGCACGCCACCGCATTACCGATCATCGCGGTAACACCGGTACCCGCCAGTGCATCAGCCACGCCAATGACGCAGGCGGTCATGATAATGACCGGAGCCCCCATATTGTCCCGGACTTCTTTGAAGTCGAGCACGCCAATAAAGAGCAAGAATGCGCCTGCCAAACCAGGAGCAATATAGGCGATATCGCCTAATGTGCTCATCAGCATCATGCCAATAACGCTGAAGAAAAATGCGCCCACGGTGCACTTCTCTTTCCAGGCCGGCAGTGCCGCCGTCTCGTCTTCCTGCGTTGCAGTATTATCACTTGCATCGGCAATGGGGTGGTCGGGCAAAAATCGATAAGCCACCAGGCTCCAGGCAAAATAGGCAGCCGACATAACCAGGTTAACCAGGGCGAATTTCATCATCGAAATTTCCTGATTAATCCCCGATGCTTGCAATACGGAGACGGTGACGCCGAAGAGTAACGCCACGTTAATTGGAATCAGCGGATGGTTAGTTGCAAAACCCAAAGGCATGACCAGTTTTGACGTCGGTAGTTTCTTGCTGTACGGCAGTGAGACGATCAGCGAGAGAATGAGCACGTAGTAACCCGTCGCACCGGTACCTGCGAGGCTCGCACCAAGCATAACGATCATCAGTAGCAGAATATAACTTTTATAACCACCGCGATTGAGATGGACCATCATGGCCGTTTTGATACTGCTGATGAGACGTGTTTTCTGTAATCCAGCCATTACGACCATAAAACCCGCCAGCATAATGACCGTCGAGTTCACAAACCCGGCAAAGGCCTGTTGAATCGTCGACACTTTGCAGACAACCAGTAGAAGACAGGCGAGCAAAGGCGGCGCGCCAAAGGGAAGTTTATCCGTCATGATCAGTACGATCATCAGGATCAATATCCCGAGTGCCAGAATCATTTCCGTTGTCATTGAGAAGCTCCTTTATGCTGCCAGCATGCCACGAGATATTTTAAATACGGCTTTTCGCACCGTTGCAGGGGAGTCAACCAGGCACAGAGCCTGATGCGGTTCGCCCGGCATAAATAGCGCGAAATCTCCTGACTGAAGGGTTATGTCAACCGTGGGGTTAGCGTGACGGGTGATAAAAAGATCCGGTTTGCGTTCCTCGTCGTCTTCCTGCGCGACGGAACGCACGCCAGCGCGAATGAGTTCACAACCCGCGAGCATGACCTGAATGTCAGCCCAATCCCGGTGGTATTCGGTGTGGCGTTCAGCAGCAAGCTGCGTCAGCGCGTCGCCGATGGTGCAATACCAGGAACAACCTTCTGGCTGCCACCGCCCATCTTCCCGCGCCATAAGTGCCGTGAGTGAACAGTCAGCCCGGGAAAGTAATTGCAGAATTTCGTCAGGAAGCCCGGCCATCTGCAGGGCATTGAGATTGCCAATAATCATCGTGTGGATTCCTTAACCCAGTCTGCTGATACTCGGACGTACTTGATGGCCTGGCGAAAATAGGTGTAGGCAATGTGCAGCATGCCGTCCTGGCCCTGTTTGATGCTTGGATAGGAGAACTCGCGGTTACGTTTATCCAGCGAATTGTTGGTCATGCAATAGCCGTCACCTTCATCCAGATTGCGCAGCCACGGCCAGCTCTTCCCGCCGTCGGCAGAGATGGCGACGGTCATCGGCGCACGCGGCGCGCCCCAGAAAGCGGTTTTCCCTCCAGTGGTGTCAGGCTCTTTGCGGCTGCTGTCGCCGTCGTCGATTTCGTCGTACAGAGAAGCGCGACGCTCCAGCGCACCCTCGGCGCTCATATTGTTGAAGACCAGCGCTAACTCACCGCTGGCAAGCGTAGTGACCTGAATAGATGAGTTATTGTTGGGCAGCAGGGTGGCTTCAGGTATGGACCAACTTTCGCCGCCGTCGCTGGATTGGCTGTAATAGATGTTATCGGCCCAGCGACTGCGGAAGAGCGCAATCAGCTTACCGTCAGGTTGGGTGGTGATATTCATATGCACACAGCCCAGGCTCTCCGGCACCGCAACGTCGCGCCAGCTTTTACCACCGTCAGAGGAGATTTTCACTGCGCTGACATCATCATTGCCGACCCATTTTTCACCTGGTTGCGTACGGCAATAGAACACCGGTAGCAGCCAATTACCGTTGTTCAGCACCGTTATCGGCTGACGGATAAAGGTACCAGGTTGGTCGAGCAGAGTCGCAATCTCACCCCAGGTGCGACCGAGGTCGTGAGACTGGCGATAGCGGACGATTGCGGTATCCTGATTGCCTGAGAGCTGTGCAGTCCACAGCAACCAAAGGATGTTGTCCGGTGCGAGAAACAGCACCGGGTTTTGCTCTGAACGGCTATCGTCACAGGAGAGTTTTTCCGCTTCGCTCCACTGGTGGCTTTGTAGTGACAAACGCGATCCCCATACGGAGATATCGGCGATGCCTTCCTGCGTGCCGCCAAACCAGACACACATCAGTGAACCGTCCGGCAACGGGAGCAAATTAGCGGCATGGTTTTGCGGGCAAGTCGAAGGCAGCATTGCCGATTCAATTTGAATGTCCTGGCCATTCGGGCGAATCATGCCGTCACGAAGTAGAGTTACAGACATAATCAGACTCCATTTTTTAATTGGGTTTTATTTGTTAATTTCTAATGGTGCTAACGGATTGTGTTGATTTGATACTTTGATCATTTTTTTGTTGCGAATAATATTGATAATCTCCACGGTTAACGAAAAGAAGATTGCGAAATAGAGATAGCCTTTGGCAATGTGAATTTCCATACTGTCGGCAACCAGCAGTACGCCAACAAAAACCAGGAAGGTTAATGCCAGTATTTTTATTGATGGCGTAGCGTTAACAAAATCACCAATAGCTTTTGCCGCGAACATCATGATACCAACGGCAATAATAACGGCGCTAATCATGATGAAAATATGCTGCGATAATCCGACCGCCGTAATAACCGAATCAAGACTAAAGACAATATCTAACAGCATAATCTGGACAATTGCGCCCGCCAGGGATAGCTGATTCCGTCCTTCGCCGTGCGCTTCTTCCTCTTGCCGGATTTCGCAGAGGATTTCCTGGCTCGATTTATAGATTAAAAACAGCCCCCCGCATAACAAAATCAGCGTTCTGAAAGAGACCGGGAAGTGCATAAGCGTAAACAGCGGTACCGTCAGGTGCGCCAGCCACGCAATGGACACCAGCAGCAGAATGCGCATTATCATCGCTCCGCCAAGCCCCATTCTCCGGGCAAGGTTTTGCTGTGCTGCGGGCAGTTTTGCCACCACCAGTGAAAGAAAAATAATATTATCAACCCCGAGAATAATTTCTAAGAAGGTGAGCGTGACTAACGTTAACCAAATATCGGGGTCTAACAACCATATTAACATTGCTAAAATCCTTTAATGGAGGCAAAGCTTGCGGAACTGAATTAATTAATTCTCAGATGTTCTATGGGTTAATTCTGCATTAAATTTGATTGTCGAATTTACCGCGCGACAATCAGGTGCATAATTAATGTTATTGTATTTGTTAAGGCATGCCGGGAAAAACCCGGCACAGGTTAATTACAATGGTTAATAATATTGTTGGCAGATCTGTTTAATTTTCTGTAATTGCTCCGGGCTGAACTGAACCGTATATCGGCTCGCGCCAACCTCATAGCCCATAATCTGTAGCGCCTTTTTTACCACTGCCGGGGAGAAAGCAATTTTATAGAGTTCGGTACGCAGTCCGGTGACGTTCTCCTGCGCTTCGCGCGACCCGGAAATATCGCCAGCGTGAAAACGCGACCAGATTTGGTTGATTTCCACAGCCGCTACGTTGGCCAGTCCGGAAATACAGGCAGAGCAACCGTCGACGAAACCTTGATGAATCAGAGAGTCGGGGCCATTGAGGACATTAAAATCAGTCACATTTCGTACGGCGTCGAGGAAACCTTTCAGGCTGTCATAGCTTCCTGCGCTGTCTTTAATACCAATGATATTGGGGTGGGCGGCTAGCTGACGCGCGGTTTGCGGCTCAATGGTGTTGCCGGTGCGAGCAGGAATGTTGTACAGGAACATCGGTACGCTCAGCGCGTCGGCGATGGCGGTGTAGTGAACGATCAGCTCATTTTGTTTCAGCGGCACAAACCATGGCGTAATCACCGACACGGCATCAACGCCCAGCGCCGCGATACGCTGGCCGAGACGGATCGTTTCGCGAGTCGAAACCTCGCCGATATGCGCAACAACCGGAACGCGTCCTGCCGCTTCTTCCACGCAGGCCGCCGCCACGGCCACTTTTTCATCTTCATTAAGCACGAAGAACTCGCCGTTGGTACCACCGCAGAAAATACCGTTGCCTGCGGCAATCTGGCGACTCACCTGGCGTTTGAGTTCGGTGATATTCAGCGCGCCGTCATCGGTAAATGGGGTCACGATAGCCGTTAATACGCCGGAAATGGGATGACTCATGATGAACTCCTTATGGGTTAGCGCACGGGAAACAGCGTGCGGTAGATAGCCAGAACATCGTCCTTGCTGACGCGACAGGGCGCGTTATTCAATAAACGTTTCACGTTCAGCGCGGCGTCGCATAATGCGTCGATACTGTCGGCGGGCACGCCAAGAGTGACAAGGTTGTCGGGTAGCTGCAGGCGTTTCACCAGCGCCGCCAGCCAGTCGACCAGCGCGTGCGATTTGGCTTCCGCGCTTAGCGAAACATCCGCGTCGGGGATTAAATCCCAGACCTGGGCAAATTTCTCCACCGCATAAGGGCGAACAACGGCCATGCAGGGCGCCAGCAAAATGGCGTTCGCCACGCCATGCGGCAGGTGATAGCGCCCGCCAAGCGGGTAGGAAAGGGCGTGCACCAGGTGGGTGCCCGCATGGTTAATGGCGACGCCGCCGTAATACGACGCCCACAGCATCTCGAGTTTCGCGGTCAGATGTCGAGGTTGCGTGACGGCGGCATCAATATTGGCCAGCAGTTTGCGCAGACCAATCAGCGCCGCGTTATCGCTGACCGGGTTGGCTACCGTTGCGGTGAAGCATTCCAGCAGATGGCAGAGCGTATCAATCCCCGTCGAAGAGGCAATATGCGCAGGCATGCTGGTGGTGAGTTCAGGCAGCAGGGCGACATAATCCGGCAGCATAATTGGCGAAATAATGCCTACCTTGGTGTTCTGTTCCGGAATAGCAAGAATGGCATTCGGGGTGGCCTCCGAACCGGTGCCTGCGGTGGCCGGAATCAGTAAAGAAGTGATTCTGTGCACCGGTTTTACGCCTTCAAGCAGTGCGTCCAGGCCCGGTGACCGCGGGTGCAGCAGCACCGACAGAAGCTTGGCCGTATCCAGTACGCTGCCACCGCCAACGCCGACGATCATTTCTGGCTGCCAGCCGTCGATGGCCTGCACTATTTGCACCATATCGTGCTGGCTGGGTTCGGCAGGCACGCTATCAATGACTTGAACTTCGCGCCCCTCAGCTCCGAGGATCGCACGAATCGTCAGCGCGGCGTCTAATCGGCCAACGTTAGCGTCGGTGACCAGCAGAATGCGTTGTTTTTCTGCCAGCAGCGGCGCCAGCGCGCCGAATGCTTCTGCACCGCTGATAACGGTGCTGTTTATTGTTGCCACTCTCTTCTCCTTGCCATGATTGAAAATAATCAATCGGGTATTAGTGCTCATCACTTCATGGCGAGAATTTATAATTTATCGCGACATTTAATAACTTGAGCTTGCTCACATTTAATCAATTGTGATTGAATATAATCATCCACAACATTCAATACAGCCAAAAGGAAATACAATGCGCCACTGCGATAACAGGGTGCTGGTGCTGGCCGATGACTTTACCGGCGCAAACGATGCTGGCGTGTGTCTGGCCGAGGTGGGGATGCGGGTTGAGGTGGCTTTCGATGCCCGTCAGCAGAGCAGTGCTCAGGCGCTGATCCTCAACAGCGATAGCCGAGCTTTAGATCCCGCGAATGCTGTCCAGCGCATTGAGTCTTTGCTTCAGGACGCAATGACTGACGGTTATCCCCGCTGGATAGTCAAGAAACTGGATTCAACGCTGCGTGGCAATGTGGGTAGCGAGCTGGAAACAACTCTGCGCACGCTAGGTTGCCCGGTTGCGGTGCTGGTTCCGGCGTATCCGACGGCCGGGCGGGTAACGCGTGGGGGCAAGTGTTATGTCAACGGAGTGCTGTTGTCCGATACCGAGTTTGCCAGCGATCCGAAAACCCCCGTGCAGCAGGCGGATATTGCCGCGCTTATTGGCCTGCAGAGCACCATGAAATGCGAAAGCGTCACGGCCGAAACGCTGCCGCAGGCGCTCGCCGTGAGGGAGAAAACCCTTCGCGTGCTGATTGTGGATGCGCAAACAGATGACGATCTCGACACCATTATTGCCGTCGTCGCGCGGAGCAAAACGCGGCTACTGTTGGTGGGGTCAGCCGGAATTTGCGAAGCGCTGGCGAGACATATGCAGCGTTACCCATCCGGGCCGCTGCTGGCGGTGGTGGGGTCAATGAGCGAAATTGCTCAACGGCAAATTGCCGCGCTCGGCGCGCGCCCACGCGTCGTGCACGTTGAAATAGACGTACAACATGCCTTTACCGGCGAAAGAACTTTCGATGCCCAGGCCATTGCTGCGGCGATACGGCAGGGAAACCACTGCGTGGTTTCTACCCCGTCCGATGCACAGACCCGCGCCGGTATTGACGCGCAGTGTCAGCGGCATGGGATACCACGTGCCCAGTTAGGCGAGCAAATTTGCCGCCATCTCGCGCAGCTTGTTGAGCTGGCGCTTGAGAACTGCCAGCCCGGCGCGCTGTACCTTTCCGGCGGTGACGTGGCCATCGCCGTTGCCACGCGCCTGCAGGCGACCGGTTTTCACATTACGGGCCGGGTGGCGCAGTGCGTCCCCTATGGCTTTTTCCTGGGTAGCCGCTGGCAACGCCCGGTAATGACCAAAGCAGGCGGTTTCGGCAGCGAGACAACGTTGCGCGAAGTTGTTGATTTTATTGAGGAGAAAATGAGTGACTAACATCATTGCAGTAACGATGGGCGACCCGGCGGGCATTGGCCCGGAAATTATTATTAAGTCGTTGATAGAGGGAGAGCTGAATGGCGCTCCGGTGGTGGTGATTGGCTGTGTGCAAACCTTACGTCGTATTCTGGCGTTAAATATTACCCCCCACGCTGAGCTGCGGGTGATCGACCACCCCTCCCAGGCGCAGTTTACCGCCGGGACTATCAATATTATTGATGAACCACTGGCAGACCCCGGGGCGCTTCAGCCCGGGATCGTCCAGGCGCAGGCGGGCGATTTAGCCTACCGCTGTATTAAGCAAGCTACGGAGTTGGCGCTGGCTGGAGAGGTTAAAGCGATTGCTACCGCGCCGCTGAATAAGGAAGCCCTGCATCTTGGCGGGCATAATTTCCCCGGGCACACGGAAATGCTGGCGCGTCTGACTGGGACCAAAGACTACGCCATGGTGCTGTATACCGATCGCCTGAAGGTGATTCATATTACGACGCACATCTCCATGCGCCAGTTCCTTGATACCCTGAGCCTGCCGCGGGTGGCGACGGTGATCCGCGTGGCGGATCGTTTCCTGAAACGTGTCGGTATCCGCCAGCCGCGCATTGCCGTCGCCGGCGTGAACCCGCATGCCGGGGAAAACGGTCTGTTTGGCGATGAGGAAATTCGCATTGTGGCCCCGGCGGTCGCGGCGATGAAAGCGGAGGGCATTGACGCAACCGGGCCGTGTCCACCGGATACTGTGTTTATGCAATGTCACGAAGGGCAGTACGATATTGTGGTCGCGATGTACCACGATCAGGGGCATATTCCGTTGAAGTTGTTAGGCTTTTATGACGGCGTTAATATTACCGCCGGGCTGCCATTTATTCGTACTTCTGCCGACCACGGTACGGCATTTGATATTGCCTGGACAGGTAAAGCGAAGTCTGAGAGCATGGCAACCTCCATTGCGCTCGCCATGCAAATATCACAGGAATAACATGAAGGGATATAACCGGTTAGAGCAGATTATGGACTTTTTAAAAAGCCATAATCTGGTGACAGTCGAACAGCTGGTTGCGGCAACCAATGCGTCGCCCGCCACGATTCGCCGAGACCTGATTAAACTCGATCAGGAAGGCGTCATCAGCCGCACCCACGGCGGCGTGACCCTCAACCGGTTTATTCCTTCCCAGCCGACAACGGTTGAAAAGTCGCAGCGTAGCCTGCAGGAAAAACAGGCCATTGCCAGTGCCGCAGCAGCGCTGGTGAAACCCGGTGATGCTATCGTGCTGGACGCGGGTACTACTATGATTGAGCTTGCACGGCAAATTACGCATCTACCGCTGCGTGTGATCACCAGCGATCTGCACATCGCGCTGTTTCTCGCCGAATTTAAGCAAATCGAGGTGACGATTATTGGTGGTCGCATTGATGACAGCAGCCAGTCATGTATTGGTGAGCACGGACGTCGGCTGTTGCAAAATGTCTGGCCCGATCTGGCATTTCTCAGCTGTAACGGCTGGGACCTGGAAAAAGGGATTACGGCGCCGACTGAAGAGAAGGCGGCGCTCAAGCGAGACTTAATTGCCAATGCGCAACGTCGCGTATTGTTGGCGGATAGTTCCAAATACGGTGCATGGTCGTTGTTTAATATCGCGCATCTCGATTCACTGACCGACATCATTACCGACAATCATTTAAACGACGACACGCGGCGACTGCTGGGCAAAACCAATCCCCGCTTGACCATTGCGGGCTAACGGGGCCTATTTTTACGGTAGCAGCGCAATATTCGCTTTAATCACCTCAACCGACCGGGCGAACTTCTCCTGTTCGTCCGCCTCCAGTTGCAGCTCAATGACCTGCTGAACGCCGCTTTGCGCCAGTACGGCCGGCACGCCGATAGCGACGCCGTTTACGCCATATTCGCCATCCAGAATGCAGGAGATGGCCAGTGCACGGTGGCTGCCGGTGAAGACATTGCGGCAGATCTCGGCAATGGTTCCCGCAATACCGTACTCGGTACAGCCTTTACCGGCGTAGATCTCAAAACCCAGCTTGCGCACGCTGTCGGCCATCGCCTGGCGGTCAAGTTCCCGGCCTGTGCGGTGCCGATAAACCTGTTCGATTGGCGAGCCATAGACGGATGAGTGTGACCAGACCGGGAACTGGCTGTCGCCGTGCTCGCCGAGAATAAAGGCGTCAATACTTTGTGCGCCGATATCCAGATCCTGCGCTAATTTGCGGCGAAGACGCGTGGTATCCAGCCATACGCCGGTGCCGATCACCTGACTACGAGGGAGGCCGGAAAGCTGCCAAACCTGCCAGGTGATGATATCGCACGGGTTAGTGGCGATCAGAAAGATGCCGTTGAAGCCGCCGGCCATCATCTGCGGCACGATGCTGTGGACGATTTTGGCGGTGCTTTTTAGCTCATCCAGGCGGGTTTGCCCCGGCTTTAATGCGCCGCCGGACACGGTGATCACGGCGATATCCACATCGGCGCAGTCGCTGGCGTCACGGCAGGAGATGGTCATCATACCGGGCATATAGGCGGCGGCATCGCTCAGATCCTGAGCATGCGCTTCGGCGCGGGTCTTGTTGAGGTCGACCAGGATAAGTTCTTCGCAAATATTCTGATTCAGCAGCGCATAAGCGGCTGACGCGCCAACGTTTCCGGCGCCGATGATCATGACTTTACGGGCTTTAGTGTTCATGGTTATTCCATTTCATGGACAAACGACAGGGGATAAAGCTACTCGTTAACAAGTGGTTAGCGCAATACTCAACCCACAATATAAGTTAATACTATGAGACGCGATGAGGGCGAATGGTAGAGTGGGAGGATAACAATAAACAGGAGCCTGCCATGTACACGATCGCCATCACTTCTCCCGCCAATCCGCACGTTAGCGCACTGATTCACGAGTTGGATAAATACCAGAGCACGCTCTATCCGGCAGAAAGCAACCACCTGATTGACCTCTCGGCGCTGCCGGAAAATCAGATTATCGTTATGCTAATTCGTCAGGATGAAACGGCTGTCGGATGCGGTGCGATTGTTTTGGATCAAGACGGTTACGGTGAAATGAAGCGCGTATTTATTGACCCGGCGCACCGAGGCCAGCGACTGGGCGAAAAGCTGCTGGCGGCGCTGGAGGCGGTGGCGCTGCAACGCGGGTGCATTACGTTGCAGCTGGAAACCGGGATTCATCAACATGCGGCCATTAATCTATACACGCGCTGCGGCTATCAAATTTGCGAGGCGTTCGCACCGTATCAACCGGATCCGCTAAGCGTATTTATGACAAAGTCGCTGGTAACGCAGGTTCATCAAGCAGCGCAATAAACGCTTCCAGCTGGCGGCTCATTGCCCCACGCCGCCACACCAGCCAGGTCGTTAGCCAGCGCCATTTCTCGGCCAGCGGCCATGCGGAGACCTGATGATGGCCAGGCATACTTTCCAGCATGCTACGCGGCATTAATGCCAACCCGGCTCCGGCGATCACACAGGCCAGCATGCCGTGATAAGACTCCATCTCGTGAATACGCCCCGGCGTTGCCTGATCGCTATGAAACCAGCTCTCAAAATGACGACGATAGGAACAGTTGGCGCGAAACGCGTAGATGCTGGTGCCGTTGACCTCACTGGCGCGGGTAATCGGCGGATGGCCGTGGGCGGCGACAATCATCATCTCTTCCTGATAGACCGGCATGCCGTCGAGACCGGGATGCATCACCGGGCCATCGACAAAAGCGGCGCTCAGTGTGCCTTCCAGCACGCCGTCGATCATGGTACCGGAGGGGCCGGTGGCCAGATCAAACTGGATCCGCGGATAGCGACGGTTATAGCACGCCAGCGTCTGCGGAATGCGCACGGCGGCGGTGCTTTCCAGCGCCCCGAGTGCAAACAACCCCTGAGGCTCGTCGCCAGAGACGACCATTCTGGCTTCATCAACCAGCGCGAGAATTTGCTGACTGTAGCGCAGAAAGCTGTGCCCGGCTGGCGAGAGGCGCAAGCGTTGGTTCTCACGAATGAACAGCTCGACGCCAAGATCGGCTTCCAGTTGGCGAATGCGGGTAGTCAGGTTAGAGGGTACGCGGTGAACCTTCTGCGCGGCCTGAGTAATGCTGCCCGTTTGGGCGACAGCGTTAAACATTTCCAACTGGGTTAAATCCATGATTTTCTCATTTCGTGAATGGTTTGGTTAATATTATTCAGTTTTCATAAACGGAAGAATAGGTGAGGATGTCACCATGATGCAATTAATCAGAGAGAAAAAAATGACTTCACCTGCAACCCATGCCGTCTCCGTTAACCCGGCCAATGGCGAAACACTCTCCGCGCTGCCGTGGGCGTCCTCTACTGACGTAGATCTGTCGATTACCCTGGCCGATAACGCTTTTCGTCAGTGGCGTAAAACGTCCGTCGCTCAACGTGCCGATGCTCTGCGCGCCATTGCCCATGTTCTGCGTGAACGGGCTGAAGAGATGGCGCAGTGCATCACCCGGGAAATGGGTAAACCCATTAATCAGGCGCGCGGTGAAGTGGCAAAATCTGCCCATCTGTGCGATTGGTATGCCGAACATGGCCCGGCGATGCTGGCGACTGAAGCAACCCTGGTGGAAAACCATCAGGCGGTGATCGAGTACCGTCCGTTGGGGCCGGTGCTGGCGGTAATGCCCTGGAACTTTCCGCTGTGGCAGGTTCTGCGCGGCGCGGTGCCGATTATGCTGGCCGGCAACAGCTATCTACTCAAGCACGCGCCGAACGTCATGGGCTGTGCGGCGTTGATTGGTGATATCGTCGCGCAAGCGGGCGTACCGGCAGGCGTCTTTAACTGGGTGAACGCCACCAATGACGGTGTTTCTCAAATCATTAACGATCCACGTATTGCTGCTGTGACCGTTACCGGCAGCGTGCGTGCGGGTAAGGCGATTGGAGCGCAGGCGGGAGCTGCGCTGAAAAAATGCGTACTGGAGCTGGGCGGTTCCGATCCGTTCATCGTACTCAACGATGCGGACATCGACACGGCGGTGCAAGCGGCGGTGATTGGCCGCTATCAGAATACCGGACAGGTCTGTGCGGCGGCGAAGCGCTTTATCATTGAAGCGGGCATTGCCGAGCAGTTCACCGACAAGTTTGTTGCTGCCGTAGCGGCGCTGAAAATGGGCGACCCGCGCGATGAAGCAAATTATCTCGGCCCGATGGCCCGTTTCGATCTGCGCGATGAGCTGCATGGTCAGGTGATGGCGACGATTAACGAAGGGGCGACGCTATTGCTGGGCGGCGAGCTGCTGAGCAGTGAAGGCAACTATTATCCGGCCACCGTGCTGGCGAATGTGGCTCCGACGATGACCGCCTTCCGCCAGGAGATGTTTGGCCCGGTGGCCGCGATCACCGTCGCACGCGATGCCGATCATGCGCTGGCGCTGGCGAACGACAGTGAGTTTGGTCTGTCGGCAACGGTCTTTACCGCCGATCCGACGCAGGCGCAGCGTTTTGCCGACGAGCTGGAGTGCGGTGGCGTGTTTATCAACGGCTACAGTGCCAGCGATGCGCGCGTGGCCTTCGGCGGCGTGAAAAAAAGCGGCTTTGGCCGTGAGCTGTCGCATTTTGGCCTGCGCGAGTTCTGTAACGTTCAGACGGTATGGAAAGATCGTCGATAAGCGAAACGACGTAGCCCTTACGCTCTGCTATACTCCCTGGCCGAAAATAGCCTGTGGGCAAGGAGTGGTAAGTGGCTACGGTTATCAATAATGCCATGCTGGCGTCGATCCTCGACGACGTCAGGCCGCTGATTGGGCAGGGGAAGGTGGCGGACTATATTCCGGCATTGGCCTGCGTTAGCGGCAAAAAACTGGGGATCGCGATCAGTACCGTCGATGGGCAGCACTTTAGCGCTGGCGACGCCAACGAGCGATTCTCTATTCAATCGATTTCCAAAGTTCTCAGTCTGGTCGTGGCGATGAATCACTATCAGGCGGAGGAGATTTGGTCGCGTGTGGGTAAAGATCCTTCTGGCCAGCCGTTTAACTCTCTTTTACAGCTGGAAATCGAGCAGGGTATTCCGCGTAATCCGTTTATTAACGCTGGCGCGCTGGTCGTCTGCGATATGCTGCAAGGGCGGCTTAGCGCACCGCGCCAGCGGATGCTGGAGATCGTGCGTAAGCTGAGCGGCGTGTCGAATATCGGCTACGACGCGCAGGTCGCGCGCTCGGAGTTTGAACATTCGGCGCGTAATGCGGCCATCGCCTGGCTGATGAAGTCCTTTGGTAATTTTCATCATGATGTGGCGACCGTGCTGCAAAACTATTTCCATTACTGTGCGCTGGAGATGAACTGCGTAGAGCTGGCGAGAACCTTCCTGTTCCTGGCTAACCAGGGGCAGGCGCTGCATCTCGACGCGCCGGTCATCACCCCCATGCAGACGCGACAGGTCAACGCCCTGATGGCAACCAGCGGCATGTATCAGAACGCCGGAGAGTTCGCCTGGCGAGTCGGACTACCGGCAAAATCTGGCGTGGGCGGCGGCGTGGTCGCAATCGTACCGCACGAAATGGCGATTGCCGTCTGGAGCCCCGAACTGGATGATGCGGGTAACTCTTTGGCGGGCGTGGCAGCGCTGGAAAAACTCACGCAGCAGATAGGACGTTCGGTTTACTGATGGATACCTTCGACAGTTTGTTTGCGCGGCTGCAGCGATCCACATTCCGCAGTCGCTTTCGCCTTGGCGTAAAAGAGCGGCAGTATTGTATTGATAAAGGCCCGGAGGTTATCGATAGCCACGCGGCAGATTTTATCGCCGGGCGGCTGGCGCCCGCGCAGCCCAAAAATGACGGTAAGCAGACTCCCATGCGCGGGCATCCGGTGTTTATCGCTCAGCACGCCACCGCCACCTGCTGTCGAGGCTGTCTGGAGAAATGGCACCATATCCCGCAGGGACAGGCGCTGACGGCGGATCAACAACGTTACATCGTTAGTGTTATCCACCATTGGTTGGTCATCCAGATGAACCGCCGCGATCGCTAACACGGCTAAGTTTATTCTGAAAAGCTATCTATTTTGATAGCTTGATTCGACATGCTGCGCTCAATATGATAGGCTGGGCGTCGTATCGGAATAAATTGTGTTATGAATAGATTTGGCAAACTTATTACGAATAATGGGGTGGCAGGAACCCGGTTTGTCAGACGGATGTATCTGATGCGGATGCTTGGCACCTTCCTCTGTTTTCTCCCTATTTTATCAGTACTTACCGAACTTCATCGGCCTCATTTTTTGCAGGTTTTACTGGCGCTGAACGCTTTTCTCTGGCCAACGGTGGCGTATATGCGCGCCATATTGGCGCCGGTGCCTCGGCTGGTTGAACAACAGAATCTGTTATGGGATGCCGGCGTCGGGGGCTTTTGGATAGCGATGATGGCGTTGAATCCGCTTCCGTCAGTCGCGATTGCGACGATCCTACTCACCGACAGGCTCTCCGCAGGCGGTAAAGCGTTGATGCGTAAAGCCGCGCTAGCGATGCTGGGGGGATTTGCGATTAGCTGGGCGCTGATGGGCATGCCGTTTCACGGCGAGGTGAGTCAACGCACGATACTGGCGACGCTGCCGCTGATTTCATTATATGTGCTGGCGCTGAGTCTGCTTACCGATAGCATAGCCGTTAAGCTGCGGCTCAAGAGCCAGGAACTTGAACGTATTGCGATGCTCGACCCGCTGCTGGACATCGCCAATCGTCGTCTGCTGGAGCAGCGTATTTCATGGGAATTGATTCGATTAAAACGGGACTGCGGCCATTCGCTGCTGATGTTTATCGACCTCGACAATTTCAAAGAAATTAACGATCGCTACGGCCATAAGGTGGGCGACGTGATGCTCAAAACCGTGTCGCAAATTTTGCAGATGGCGACCCGCCCAACCGATACTCCGGCCCGCCTGGGCGGCGATGAGTTCGTAATCCTGCTTCCGGATACCACGCTTGAGGAAGGACGGTCAATCGCCCAGCGAATTATGGACGCCACGGCGGTGGTGACGGAGCGCCCGAACGATCGCCAGACGCTCACGCTGAGCATTGGGATTGCCGACGCCTTGCCGGAAATGCTGGAAGTCTCCGACTGGCTACAGGCGGCGGACAGCGCGCTGTATGAGGCAAAGCGCCGTGGTAAAAACCAGATTTTTGCGCATTAGCGCATCATAAGTAAATGTGATGATTTAACCTATTGTGTTATCAAAAGGTTAACGTAATAGTAGTGGCCTTATTTTTCTGGAGGCCATTATGAATTCATCATTCACGCTGCATACCTTTTCTGAAACGGATATTCTTGCCCATCTTGATCCGCTGTCTGACGTACTGACCAACTGCGTCAACGGCGGTGCATCCGTTAGCTTTATGCTGCCTTTTCATCACGATACCGCGCTGGCATTCTGGCGGCGAACTGCCGCCAGCGTTGGGCGCGATGAACGCGTGGTTCTCGTGGCCAAAGATGTCGACCAGACGATTGTCGGTACCGTGCAACTGATTATCGATCAGCCAGAAAACCAACCGCATCGTGCCGACGTAGCAAAACTGTTAGTACACGAACGCGCCCGTCGCGGCGGTATCGCCCGCGCGTTGATGCTGCGTCTGGAAGCGGTTGCGGTTGATGCGGGGAAAAACGTGCTGGTGCTGGATACTGCCACTGGCAGCGGGGCGGAAAACTTCTATCAGCGCTGCGGATGGCAGAAAGTGGGCGAAGTGCCGCGCTATGCCCTTATGCCAGACGGCGCGCTGACGGCGACCTCGATTTTTTACAAATTTTTATAGACTCACTATTTATTCTCGCAGTTTTGATCAAAACAGGGTTTCATAAGCGGAAAATCTGATAAGTTATTAGACCAATTGAGCAGGCTGTATGACTAATCCAGAAAGGAACCCATTGTGAAAACACTTAACCGCCATGATTTCCCCGGTGCCCAATACCCTGAACGTATTATCCAGTTTGGCGAAGGAAACTTCCTGCGCGCGTTTGTTGACTGGCAGATTGATCTGCTGAACGAACATACCGACCTGAATTCAGGCGTGGTTATCGTTCGTCCGATCGACAGCGATTTTCCGCCTTCATTGAGTACTCAGGATGGCCTGTACACCACGATTATTCGTGGCCTGAATGAAAAGGGGGAGGCGGTTAGCGATGCGCGCCTGATCCGTTCGGTAAACCGTGAAATCAGCGCCTATAAAGATTACGCAGAACTCCTCAAGCTGGCTCACAACCCGGACATGCGTTTTGTGTTTTCCAATACTACCGAAGCGGGTATTAGCTACCACGCTGGCGATAAGTTTGACGACGCGCCGGCGGTTAGCTATCCGGCGAAACTGACGCGTCTGTTGTTCGAGCGCTTCAGCCACTTCAACGGTGCAGCGGATAAAGGTTGGGTAATCATTCCTTGCGAACTGATTGATTATAACGGTGAAGCCCTGCACGAGCTGGTGGTTCGCTACGCGCAGGAGTGGGCGCTGCCGGCTGAATTCATGACCTGGCTGAACGAGTCTAACGCTTTCTGTTCAACCCTCGTTGACCGTATCGTGACCGGTTACCCACGTGATGAAGCCGCTCAGCTGGAATCCGAGCTGGGTTATAAAGACGGTTTCCTCGATACCGCTGAGCACTTCTATCTGTTCGTGATTCAGGGGCCGAAATCGCTGGCCAGCGAACTGCGTCTGGATAAACTGGCGCTGAACGTGCTGATCGTTGACGACATCAAACCGTATAAAGAACGTAAAGTTGCGATTCTGAACGGCGCACACACCGCACTGGTGCCGGTCGCCTACCAGGCCGGTATTGATACGGTGGGGGAAGCAATGAACGATGCAGAAATTTGCGCGTTCGTTGAAAAAGCGATTCATCAGGAAATTATCCCGGTACTGGATTTACCGAAAGACGAGCTGGAGTCTTTTGCCAGTGCGGTAACAGGTCGTTTCCGTAACCCGTACATCAAGCACCAACTGCTGTCTATCGCGTTGAACGGGATGACGAAATTCCGTACCCGTATTCTTCCTCAGCTGCTGGCGGGCCAGAAGGCCAGCGGTAAACTGCCTGCGCGTCTGACTTTTGCTTTGGCCGCGCTGATTGCCTTCTATCGTGCAGAACGCAACGGCGAAGCCTACCCGGTGCAGGATGATGCGCACTGGATCGAACGTTACCAGCAGCTGTGGGCGCAGCATCGTGACCAACAGATTAGCACTACCGATCTGGTCAGCGCGGTACTGTCCGTCAGCGAGCACTGGGAACAAGATCTCACACAGGTTTCCGGATTGGTCGAACAGGTTTCTTCCGATCTCGACGCTATTTTGACTCAGGGTATGCGTAAAGCGGTGCAGCCGCTCTGCTAATCGCGGCCCGATCGCCTCTTTAAACCCGGCACTCGCCGCAATGCCGTTCACTTAAGCGGAACGGCACTGCGATTTACCGGATACCGGGTT
>ERZ1026892.70-NODE-70-length-46379-cov-15.107547_pt1 | contig 46379 bp, 40 predicted proteins | sample MGYA00380176_ERZ1026892 | MGnify/ENA primary metagenome ERZ1026892 (study PRJEB33269, sample SAMEA4719812) | human gut metagenome | biome: human-associated habitat; feature: organic feature; material: feces | place: Cameroon | collected 2013-10 ... | reverse complement strand
CTTCCTGCGGCAGCTGCGCCACCGCTTCGAAGTAGTAGCAGATCTGCGCCAGCAGGCGGCTGATGTTGATGGAGTTGGCGGAGTTCAGCCCCAGCGCGACTTTCAGCTCTTCGTCATCGAACGCCTGCTTCACCAGCGCCTGACAGGCGTCGAAGTCACCGTCGATCGCCACGGTTTCAATGTTGCCACCGAGGGTGCAGAACAGTTTTTCCTGCAGCGGGCTGATTTTGCCGCGCGGATACAGAATCACCACTTTGACGTTCGGCAGACCGTAGAAGGCGTGCGCCACGGCGGCGCCGGTATCGCCAGAGGTCGCCGTCAGGATAGTCACCGGCTTATCGCCTGCGATATGGGTCAGCATCTGCGCCATAAAGCGACCGCCGAAGTCTTTGAACGCCAGGGTCGGGCCGTGGAACAGTTCGAGACAGCCGATGTCGTCCTGCACCTTGTTAACCGGCGCCGGGAAGGTGAACGCCGTCGCGATACGCGCGGCAAGCTCGGCTTCCGGGATCTCGTCGCCGATAAACGCGGAGAGAATTTTCGCGCTGCGGGTGACGAAATCCTGTGTCAGCAGGTCATCAATGTCGGTCAGGCTGAATTCCGGTAAATCTAACGGAAAAAACAGCCCCTGTTGCTTGCCAAGCCCTTGAGTAACGGCCTGCGCGAAGCTGACCTGCTCATTGTGATCTTTTAAGTTATAGAGTTTCATCGGTTATCCCACTACTCGTGCGCCCGCCGTGTCCAGCCGGCAAATATGAACGAAGCCTTCTTGATTCTGCAAATAATGCTGACCGAGCCAGTCCGCCACGCGCTGCGCGGTCTCGGTTTTGTCACACAGGGCAAACAGCGTCGGCCCGGAGCCGGAGATGCCACAAGCCACGGCGCCAATGCCGGCCACCGCCTGACGTGCTTCGCTGAACCCCGGTAACAGTTTGGTCCGGTACGGCTCGGCAATCACGTCCTTCATCAGTTTTGCCGCCAGCTGCGGCTGGCGGGAATAACAGGCGTGAATAAAGCCCGCCAGATGACGACCGTGAGCCACACAGTCCTGACGACGATACTGAGCGGGCAGAATCGCCCGCGCTTCCGCGGTAGATACCTTAATGCCCGGATAGGCCAGCACCCATAACCAGTCGTCAAAGCACGGCACCTGCTGGCTGATAATGTCGTTCTCTTCAATCATCAGCTGCATCCCGCCGAGATAGCACGGCGCGACGTTGTCGTAATGCACGCTGCCGGAAATACGCCCTTCCAGCTCGCCCATCAGGGCCAGCATCCGGGTTTCATCCAGCGGCCTGCCGCAGTGTTCATTCATCGCCACCAGCGCGGCGACCACGGAACAGGCGCTGGAACCCAGCCCTGAACCAATCGGCATGTTTTTTTCCAGCGTCATCGCCACCGGGATCTCTTTACCAATCTCCTGGCAGAAGCGCTCCCAACATTGGTAAACGATGTTCTCGCGCGGTTCGCTCGGCAGTTTATCCGCAAAGCGCCCTAAATTTTGCAGGCTGAAACGGTCTGCCGCCTCAACCGATACGTTGTCGCCCAGCAGGCTGCCGTCAACCGGCGTGACGGCGGCACCCAGTACATCAAACCCGACGCTCATATTGGCACTGGAAGCCGGGGCATACACCTTAACCATTTTAAACTCCTAACTTCCATGACAATGTGCGCAGAAGATCGGCAAATACCCCTGCCGCCGTAACATCGTTGCCTGCGCCATAGCCGCGCAGCACCAGCGGCAGCGGCTGATAGTAGTGGCTGTAAAACGCCAGCGCGTTCTCGCCGTTTTTCACTTTGAACAGCGGGTCGTTGCCGTCGACGGCGGCAATTTTCACCCGGCAGACGCCGTCTTCTTCGATGTTGCCAACATAGCGCAGCACTTTGCCTTCATCACGCGCTTTCGCCACGCGGGCGGAAAATTCATCGTCAAGCTGCGGCAGACGCGCCATAAAGCTCTCAGTATCGCCGGTGGCGTCAAAACTTTCTGGCAGCACCGATTCGACCACAATATCACTCAACTCGAGGCTACGCCCGGTTTCACGCGCCAGAATCAGCAGCTTACGCGCCACGTCCATACCCGAGAGGTCATCACGCGGATCCGGTTCGGTATAGCCCATCTCACGCGCCACTTTGGTTGCCGCCGACAGGCTCATGCCTTCGTCCAGCTTGCCAAAGATAAACGACAGTGAGCCGGACAGAATGCCGGAGAAGCGCTGTAGCTCATCGCCCGCGTTGAGGAGGTTTTGCAGGTTTTCAATGACCGGTAGCCCCGCCCCGACGTTGGTGTCGTAGAGGAATTTACGGCGCGATTGGCCAGCCGCGTGACGCAACTGGTGGTAGTAGTCCATCGACGAAGTGTTGGCCTTTTTGTTCGGCGTCACCACGTGGAAACCTTCGCGCAGGAAGTCGGCGTACTGATCGGCTACCGCCTGGCTGGAGGTACAGTCAACGATCACCGGGTTCAGCAGATGATACTCTTTCACCAGACGAATCAGACGCCCCAGGTTAAACGGCTCTTTCGCTTCCGCAAGCTCCGCCTGCCAGTTTTCCAGGTTCAGCCCATGCACGCTGGTCAGCAGCGCGCGGGAGTTCGCCACGCCGCAGACGCGCAGGTCGATGTGCTTTTTCTTCAGCCACGCCTGCTGGCGTTTGATCTGCTCGAGCAGCGCCCCGCCGACGCCGCCGACGCCCACCAGGAAGACTTCGATCACCTGATCGGTGTTAAACAGCATCTGATGCGTGACGCGAACGCCCGTGGTGGCGTCGTCGTTGTTGACCACGACGGAGATTGAACGCTCAGAGGAACCCTGGGCAATCGCTACGATGTTGATGTTAGCGCGGGCCAGCGCGGCAAAGAACTTCGCCGAGATGCCGCGCAGCGTGCGCATACCATCGCCAACAACGGAGATGATCGCCAGACGCTCCATGATCGACAGCGGCTCCAGCAGTTCTTCTTTCAGCTCCAGATAGAACTCATCTTCCATCGCCTTCTTCGCCCGCGCACAGTCGCTCTGCGGCACGCAGAAGCTAATGCTGTACTCGGATGAGGATTGGGTAATCAGCACCACGGAGATGCCCGCGCGCGACATGGTGGCAAACACGCGAGCCGCCATGCCAACCATCCCTTTCATGCCCGGACCGGAGACGTTGAACATCGCCATATTATTCAGGTTGGAGATGCCCTTAACCGGCAGCGCATCATCATCGCTGCTGGCGCCGATTAGCGTACCTGGAGCCTGTGGATTACCGGTGTTTTTAATCAAGCAAGGGATTTGGAACTGGGCGATAGGGGCAATGGTACGCGGGTGAAGGACTTTAGCGCCAAAGTAGGAAAGCTCCATTGCTTCCTGGTACGACATGCTCTTCAGCAGCACCGCGTCCGGCACCTGGCGCGGGTCGCAGGTATACACGCCGTCGACGTCGGTCCAGATCTCGCAACAGTCTGCGCGTAAACAGGCGGCCAGCACGGCGGCGGAGTAGTCGGAGCCGTTACGCCCCAGCACCACCAGTTCACCTTTCTCGTTACCGGCGGTAAAGCCAGCCATCAGCACCATGTGGTCCGCCGGGATCTGGCTGGCGGCAATACGGCGAGTAGATTCAGCAATATCGACTGTCGATTCAAGGTAGTGGCCAACGGCCAGCAATTTCTCAACCGGGTTAATCACCGTTACCTTGTGGCCACGGGCGCTCAGTAGCCCGGCCATGATGGCGATAGAAAGCTTCTCGCCGCGGCAGATCAGGCCAGCGTTGACGCTGTCCGGACACTGACCGAGCAGGCTGATGCCGTGGAGAATATGTTTGATCTGGGCAAATTCGAGCTCAACGGCCGCCTTCAGTTCCGCCAGCGGAAAACCCGGCTGGGCGGTAGCAAGCCCTTGAAGAAGTTCAGCAAAGATACGTTCGGCGTCGGCGATGTTGGTCAGCGCGTCCTGGCCGCCAATGGTTTTTTCAATCATCGCCACCAGATGGTTGGTGATTTTTGCCGGGGCAGAGAGCACGGTTGCTACCTGCCCCTGCCTGGCGTTGCTTTCCAGGATATCGGCAACACGCAGAAACCGTTCCGCATTTGCCACTGATGTACCGCCGAACTTCAAGACTCGCATGGTTTTTACCCCTTGATCTTCAGTCGAAAAAAAAGCCCGCACTGTTCAGGTGCGGGCTTTTTTCTGTGTTTCCTGTACGCGTCAGCCCGCACCGTTACCTGTGGTAATAGTGGTGGTGGTAATGGTCATAATGCTGCTGATGCGAATCATGGATGTTGTGTGCTCTGTCATTTAGCTGTCTGTGCCTTATACCCCTATTGGTTAAAGTATCTGGCCCACTAAGTCAATGAATTTCTAACTTCGTCACGTTTCGCAATCAATTCACATCCGCCCGTTCATTCGCCGACAAACCACCACAACGGGCATAAGTTTTGCAAAATACCAACCAATAACACCATACGAAAATACAATGACAGAATTTTACTCTGTCATATTTTTTTCAATATCATGCAGCAAACGATGCAACATTGCCGTATCGCGTTGCTCAAGTAAGCCAATACGTTGTTGCAGCCAATCGGCCAGTTTTACATCTCCGGCCACCTCGAGTCGCTCAAGCAATGTGCTGATACGCGCCCTTAACGCAATCAGCTGGTTTTCGTCACCTGTCGTTGCTGCGGGGTTCGCGTTTTGTAACAGCGACGAAAGCTGATAACAATACACCATCACCGCCTGTCCCAGATTCAGCGACGGATAATCCGCCACCATGGGTATACCGGTTAACACATCCGCTAACGCCAGTTCATCATTGGTTAACCCGGAATCCTCACGGCCAAACACCAGCGCGGCATGGCCCATCCACTGCGCTTTTTCTGTCAACATCGGCACCAGTTCCTGCGGCGTGGCGTAATAGTGGAATCGGGCACGGCTACGCGCGGTAGTCGCCACGGTGAAATCCACATCGTGCAGCGCATCTGCCAGCGTTGGGTAACAGGTAATACCGTCAAGGATGTCGGTAGAGCCATGAGCCACCCATCGCGCGGCGGGTTCCAGGTGCGCAACGCTATCAACGATGCGCATGTCATTAAATCCCATCGTTTTCATGGCGCGGGCGGCGGCACCGATATTTTCGGCTCTTGCTGGTGAAACCAGCACAATAGATAAGCGCATTTAAAGTTCTCTTAACTTACTGTTCTCAGGCAATAATGTGATGTACATCAACATATTGCGCAGCGCGAATTTACAAAAATGCAACAAAAATCACTGAAATGATGTTTCATAACATATAAAAAACGCTAAACTATTCAGTGCAAAATCTTTCGTTTTATATGTTAACAGATAGCAGATATCTTACTGTTTATATGAACTATTTCGATTCGCACCTTGTGATAGTAATTGGATTCATCACATTTATCAGTTAACCTGTGCAACTACTTGAGTTGTGGAAAAAATGTGATAGGCGTTATCATTCCAAAGCGATGATTTCACCAAACTGTTAACGTGCTACAATTGAATTTGATATATGTCAACGAAGCGTAGGTTTATTGGCAGTCTGGTGTCTCTTTGCCTGTTATGTTGCTGTTAAAATGGTTAGGATGACAACCGTTTTTGACACTGTCGGGTCCAGAGGGAAGAGTACCCACGACCAAGCTAATGATGTTGTTGACGTTGATGGAAAGTGCATCAAGAACGCAATTACGTACTTTAGTCATGTTACGCCGATCATGTTAATTTTCGACATGCATCAGGCAGGTCAGGGACTATTGGTACTTCCTGTTTCGATTTAGTTGGCAATTTAGGTAGCAAACATGCAGACCCCGCACATTCTTATCGTTGAAGACGAGTTGGTAACACGCAACACGTTAAAAAGTATTTTCGAAGCAGAAGGCTACGATGTTTTCGAAGCGACCGATGGCGCGGAAATGCATCAGATCCTGTCTGAAAATGATATCAACCTGGTAATCATGGATATCAACCTGCCGGGGAAAAACGGCCTTCTGCTGGCGCGCGAACTGCGTGAGCAAGCAAACGTCGCCCTGATGTTCCTGACCGGCCGCGACAATGAAGTCGACAAGATCCTCGGTCTGGAAATTGGTGCAGATGATTACATCACCAAGCCGTTCAACCCGCGTGAACTGACTATCCGTGCACGTAACCTGCTGTCCCGTACCATGAACCTGGGTACCGTCAGCGAAGAACGCCGTAGCGTAGAAAGCTACAAGTTCAACGGCTGGGAGCTGGACATCAACAGCCGCTCTCTGGTGAGCCCGAACGGTGAACAGTACAAGCTGCCGCGCAGTGAATTCCGCGCCATGCTGCACTTCTGCGAAAACCCGGGCAAGATTCAGTCTCGCGCTGAACTGCTGAAGAAAATGACGGGCCGTGAGCTGAAGCCGCACGACCGTACGGTTGACGTGACCATTCGTCGCATCCGTAAACATTTCGAGTCTACGCCGGATACGCCGGAAATCATCGCCACCATTCACGGCGAAGGTTACCGCTTCTGCGGCGAGCTGCAGGAATAAGAAAACAAAACGGCGCGTTAAGCGCCGTTTTTTTTGCTCCCTACTTTGCCGCGGTACCCCACGGCATAATCGGCACCGCGCTAATCGCGTTTTTTGGCGAACCGTCTACCACCTTGTCGGAATAGGCCAGATAGGCGAGCACGTTGCGTTTTTCGTCATAGAAACGCACAACCTGTAGCGATTTAAACACCAGCGACGTGCGCTTTTTAAAGACCACATCGCCGTCCGCTTTACCGCTCTTAATTTTGTCGCTGAGCTCAACCGGGCCAATCTGCTGACAGGAAATGGCGGCATCCGAGGTATCCTCAGCCAGCCCCAGCCCGCCTTTAATGCCGCCCGTCTTCGCCCGGCTGACATAGCAGGTCACGTTTTTGACATCGGGGTCGTCAAAGGCCTCCACCACGATTTTATGATCCGGCCCAAACATTTTGAATACCGTATCCACAGAACCAATCTGCTCCGCGTGAACCGCCAGGCTGGAGACGCCGAGTAACAGACCTGCCATTAATTTCTTGTATTTCATATTGTTACCATTTCCGTCGATTGAGTTGTGTGATTATTCAACATCTAATTAGAAAGTGTTTAAAGATCACAGCTTTACAAAAAATAGCGCCGAATCTTATGTAAAAACGCATTTATGCATAAAAAAAACACTGAATGCTAAAACAGCAAAAGATGCTATTATCCGCTACTTTGGTAACAGGCACATAAGATTTTAAGGATGAGGACACTTTATGGATCAGGCTGGAATTATTCGCGATCTCCTCGTTTGGCTAGAAGGGCACCTGGATCAGCCTTTATCGCTGGATAATGTGGCGGCAAAAGCGGGTTATTCTAAATGGCACCTGCAACGCATGTTCAAAGATGTCACCGGCCATGCCATCGGCGCTTACATTCGCGCCCGCCGTCTGTCTAAATCTGCCGTCGCACTGCGTCTGACTGCGCGTCCTATCCTGGATATTGCGCTGCAGTATCGTTTTGACTCCCAACAGACTTTCACCCGCGCGTTTAAAAAGCAGTTTACGCTGACGCCGGCGCTGTATCGTCGCTCGCCGGACTGGAGCTCCTTCGGGATGCGTCCACCGCTGCGCCTGGGTGAGTTCACGATGCCAAAATACGAATTCATCACCCTACCGACTACCCACCTGGTGGGCGTGACCCAGAGCTATACCTGCAAGCTGGAAGAGATTTCCGACTTCCGTCAGCAAATGCGTGTCCAGTTCTGGACTGATTTCCTTGGCAACTCACCCTCTATTCCGTCAATGCTGTACGGGCTGCATGAACCACGCCCGAGCCTCGAAAAAGATGATGAGCAGGAAGTGTTCTACACCACGGCGCTCACACCGGAGCTGGCTAACGGTCACATCAACGATGCCCATCCGGTCACGCTGGAAGGCGGCGAGTACGTGATGTTCACCTATGAAGGGCTGGGAACAGGCCTGCAGGAGTTTATCCTGACGCTGTACGGCACCTGCATGCCAATGCTCAACCTGACCCGCCGTAAGGGCCAGGATATCGAACGCTTCTTCCCACAGGACGAAGCACGGCATCAGGAACCGCCAATTATGCTGCGCTGCGAGTACCTGATCCCGATTCGTCGCTAACGTTGTAGCTCATCCAGAGCAGGGGTATCAAGATGTGAGACATCCCCTGCCGTTTCCACCACCCATCCCGGCGCCAGCCACAGGCTTTCCTGGTAGTCCACCCGCGAGATAGAACAGTTACGCAGACGCAGACGACGCTCCGCGTGCGCGGGCAACCCCAGAATCGTGCTCACCAGACAGCCCAGCGCAATTCCGTGGCTCACCAGCAACGGACGGCTGCCCGACGGGAGATCCAAACACGCAGCCAGTGCCGCGTGCATACGCTCGCTCAGCTCCTGCATCGACTCGCCCTGCGGAATACGACCATCCGGCGTGCCGTTAACCACCAGCCGACGCCATTCCTCTTCTTCTGGCGTCAGCGAATCAAGATGACGTTGCTCCAGCACGCCCATATCGAGCTCACGCAGGCGCGCGTCCAGGGTCACGCCGCAGCCGCAGGCATCGGCAATAATCTCGGCGGTACGGCGCGTACGGCCCAGATCGCTGGCGATAACATGGGTAATGCCGTAGGTGCGCACACGCTCACCCACCTGCACCGCCTGCTGCTCTCCTTTAGCCGTCAGGGGGCTATCGGACTGGCCTTGAATACGCCGCTCGGCGTTCCAACGGGTTTCGCCATGGCGAACAAGATATACCTGTAACATGTTTTTTATCCGTTATACTGCGATGACATTTTATTATCTGAGTTGTGTAGATTATGCATCAAGTTGTCTCCGCTACCACCAATCCTGCTAAAATTCAGGCAATTCTTGCGGCTTTTGAGCTGATTTTTGGCGAAGGATCCTGTCAAATCGACGCCATCTCCGTCGATACGGGCGTCCCAGAGCAGCCCTTCGGCAGTGAAGAAACCCGCACCGGTGCGCGTAATCGCGTCACCAATGCCAAAGCCGCGCGCCCGGATGCAGATTTTTGGGTGGCGATTGAAGCCGGAATTGATGAAGGTGCGACCTTCAGCTGGGTGGTGATTGAAAGCCGCAGCCAGCGTGGCGAGGCGAGGTCCGCAACGCTACCGCTGCCAGAGATTATTCTCGAGCAGGTGCGGGCGGGCGAAGCGCTCGGCCCGGTGATGTCGAAGTACACCGGCATCGATAAAATTGGTAATAAAGAAGGGGCGATTGGCGTCTTCACCGCCGGCGTGCTGACCCGCAGCAGCGTATACCACCAGGCGGTCGTGCTGGCGTTAAGCCCGTTCCATAACGCACTCTACCGCCAGTAGGCCTGAGAAGGCTTAGCCGCCATCAGGCACAACGGTGCGTATTGCCGGATAGCGGCTACGCCTTATCCGGCCTGGCGCTGCGTTTTAGGCAGGGTTTGTTCCAGCCACTGGCGCAGCTCTACCGGCGCCGATTTGAGACTGTTCGATCCACGGGTGATCGTGGCGATCCCCGCCCCCAGCTCATTTTTAAGCTCGCGCTGGCTCATTTCACCGCGCAGCAGTTCTTCAATAATCCGCACGCGGGTGCCCAGCGCTTCGCGCTCGTCCGGGGTCATCATTAAATTAAGCAGCGGCAGAGCAAGGTCGTCGGTATATGCCAGACGCAGAAGCTCAACAAAGCGAAGCCACTCCTGGTTGCGCTGCTCAGCCACCGTCGCTGAATAAGGGGATTGTTGGGTCATGTCAGGCCACCATGTTATGCATGTACTCTTAAACGAGTACAAGCATAACACAGGTCTAACCTATCAGTAACGTCGTTGCCATTCATTACTGCTGAGCACGTCTTCTTTCTGGCCCATAAAGTGCCGATAGTAGGCGTCGTAGGCCAGCACGTTTTTGACATAACCGCGCGTTTCCGAGAACGGAATACTCTCGATAAACGCCACCGCATCAATACGCCCGGCGCTGTTGCCAAGCCAGGTGCGTACGCGCCCCGGCCCGGCGTTATACGCCGCCGAAGCGAAAATACGGTTATTTTCAAACTGCTGATAGACATACTGCAAATAGCTGGTGCCAATATTGATGTTGGTTTCAGGATCCAGCAGCTGCGCCGGATTGCTGTAACCCGGCAGATTAAACATCTTCACCGTATGGGTCGCGGTACCCGGCATAATCTGCATCAGGCCGCTCGCGCCGACCGGTGATTTTACCTTCGGGTTCCACGCGCTTTCCTGACGCGCGATCGCCATGGCATAGCTCTGCGGGATGTCTTTACCGGAGGTATAACGCACAAACAGGTCGTTATATGCCAGCGGGAAGCGTTCTTGCAGGTTATCCCACAGTTTACCCGCAATCGTGGCCTGCACGCTCAGATCCCACCAGTGTTGATCGAAAGCGTAACGCGCTAACTGTGCCTGCTCCGTCTGGCTACGGCTACTCACCAGGTTGGCCCACTCACTGCGCGCCGTATTGTCCTGATTCCAGTACATTAACTCGCGTACGCGCGCCATTTCCGCCCCGCTGGTCAGCGCGGAGGAGATTGCCCCCGGCGCTTTCTCTACCCGCAGCGCATAAGGTTCGCCCAGACGCTGCGCGGCAACCATCGGATAGAAACCGCGCTGCTGCATCAGCGACAACAAGATGCTGCGCGCTTCGTCATCACGGCCCCGCTCCATCAGCAGATCGGCCTGCCAGTAACGCCATTCATCTTTCTCTTTCGCTTCCATCGGCAGCCGCGCCAACCACGTATTCAAACCAGAACGGTCTCCAGTGCCGAGCGCCATACGCACCCGGCGCTCAACCAACGAGGTTGACTGCGAACGCATAATGGCATCATCACGCCAGCGCGCCTGTTCGTCGGTCACATCCGATCCCATCAGACGCCAGGCAACGGTATCGCGCAGCTCCTGAGCTTGTTCGTCATTGAGCTGCTGCGCCTGAACCAGCGTCGGAATCATCAAGCGCGCGTTTTCCACGTCCTGACGCGCGACGCTGTTAAACGCCACTGCGGCCAGTTGACGGGTGAAATCAGTCGCCCCTGTGTTCCGCGCAAAGGTCAGCACGGTATTGGGGTTGTTAGCCAAATCGGTAATCGCCGTAGCGATAGTTTGATACTCAGCAGGCATTTGCGAGGCCAGCGCTTTCACCAGACCGGTGTTACCCGCCTTCATGGCCAGACGAATGCGTTCAAGGTACGCCAGCGGATCCTGCGTGCCGGATGCTCGCCAGGCGCTGAACAGCGGATCGCAGGCGTTAGGCCGACTCTGTCCGGTCAGCCACAGCGTTTTTGCGCCCTCCCAGGCCCCCTGGGTATCACCCACATTGTATTTGGCATAGTAATAGTTGCACTGCGCTTCGGCGGTGCCTGGCTTATCAGGGCTAAAGGCCAGCAGGCCGCGCCAGTCTTGTCGGCGCGCGAGTTCGTTGACGAAGCGGTTTTTTAGGGTTCGTGCTGGCGGCAGCGTCGGGTTAGCCTGCACGAAGCGAGTTACCGTTAGCGTCGGGGTATTCATGAGATCGCCTGTAATCTGGCGGTACTCCAGGTAAGGATACAAAGGGTAATCCCGCAGAGTCGGCATCAGTTGCTCGACCACGTCCATCTGGCGGTTATCCCAGGCCTGTTTGATTTGCGCATAGCGGCTACGTTGTTGATCCAGCGAATCGGCGCGGGCTACGCTACTGATTGTCAACAGGCAGACACTGGCTGCCAGCAGACGCCACGTAAATTGTTGGGCTTTTTGCACAAGCTCTTCCTCATTGTCACGTTACGTCGGTGCAGCATCATGCCGCGTAATCATTTGATGCTAACGACTGATCGACCAATGCGCCACGCCATGAACACTTTTTTACGTTTTATCTGCGATACCGCACAGCTGAATTTACCTGCTGGGATTGGGCGGGGAAAACAGCTACACTTCGCCTTTGAAAAACTCTATTCATCACGATAAAAAAGAGGCGAAGTCCACGTGGCTCAATTCGTTTATACCATGCATCGTGTCGGCAAAGTGGTTCCGCCGAAACGTCATATTCTGAAAAACATCTCGCTGAGCTTCTTCCCTGGCGCAAAAATCGGTGTTCTGGGTCTGAACGGCGCTGGTAAATCTACCCTGCTAAGAATCATGGCTGGTATCGATACCGATATCGAGGGCGAAGCGCGTCCGCAGCCAGGTATCAAGATTGGCTACCTGCCGCAGGAACCGCAGCTGAACCCTGAGCATACCGTCCGTGAATCCGTTGAAGAAGCGGTGGCCGAAGTGGTTAACGCGCTAAAAGGCCTGGATGAAGTGTACGCCAAGTACGCTGAACCGGACGCCGACTTCGATAAGCTGGCCGCGCAACAGGGCAAGTTTGAAGAGATTATTCAGGCGCACGACGGTCACAACCTTAACGTGCAGCTCGAACGTGCCGCTGATGCGCTGCGTCTGCCGGACTGGGATGCGAAAATCGCGAACCTCTCCGGTGGTGAACGCCGCCGCGTGGCGCTGTGCCGCCTGCTGCTGGAAAAACCAGACATGCTGCTGCTCGACGAACCGACTAACCACCTGGATGCGGAATCCGTGGCGTGGCTGGAGCGCTTCCTGCACGACTTCGAAGGCACCGTTGTGGCGATTACCCACGACCGTTACTTCCTCGACAACGTCGCCGGCTGGATCCTGGAGCTGGACCGCGGTGAAGGTATTCCATGGGAAGGCAACTACTCTTCCTGGCTGGAACAGAAAGATCAGCGTCTGGCGCAAGAAGCCTCTCAGGAAGCCGCTCGTCGTAAATCGATTGAGAAAGAGCTGGAGTGGGTGCGTCAGGGCGCGAAAGGCCGTCAGTCCAAGGGTAAAGCCCGTCTGGCGCGCTTTGAGGAGCTGAACAACACCGAATACCAGAAACGTAACGAAACCAACGAACTGTTTATTCCACCTGGCGCACGTCTGGGGGATAAAGTGGTTGAAGTGACCAACCTGCGTAAGTCCTACGGCGACCGCCTGCTGATCGACGACCTGACCTTCTCCGTACCGAAGGGCGCTATCGTCGGGATCATCGGGCCGAACGGCGCGGGTAAATCGACGCTGTTCCGCATGATGTCCGGTCAGGAACAGCCAGACAGCGGTTCTATCACCCTGGGTGAAACGGTGAAACTGGCATCTGTGGACCAGTTCCGTGACGCAATGGATAACAGCAAGACCGTGTGGGAAGAAGTGTCCGGCGGTCTGGATATCATGCGTATCGGCAACACCGAGATGCCAAGCCGCGCCTACGTTGGCCGCTTTAACTTCAAAGGCACCGACCAGGGCAAACGCGTAGGCGAGCTGTCCGGTGGTGAACGTGGTCGTCTGCACCTGGCGAAGCTGCTGCAGGTTGGCGGTAACGTCCTGCTGCTCGATGAACCAACCAACGACCTGGATATCGAAACCCTGCGCGCGCTGGAAAACGCCCTGCTGGAGTTCCCGGGCTGTGCGATGGTTATCTCGCACGACCGCTGGTTCCTGGACCGTATCGCGACCCACATTCTGGACTACCAGGATGAAGGTAAAGTGGAGTTCTTCGAAGGTAACTTCACCGAATACGAAGAGTACAAGAAACGCACGCTGGGCGCTGACGCGCTGGAGCCGAAGCGTATCAAGTACAAACGTATCGCGAAATAATACCGTTAAGGCGAATGATAAAAATCATTCGCCTTTTTATTAAAAACAAATCATCATTTATTAAACAAATAAATCCCACCCCTATATATATAAACCTTTCATAACCTCACCAAATATTATCAATAATATTCACCGCAATTCGTTCCCATCAACATTGAGATATATTAACCACTGTGTTAAAAATACATTCCCGATAGCGGCGAGCCTTATAACCCAGTCAAATTCGCACCAATTATAAACATATATATTCCATACAAATAATTAATGACAATCACAAGGATTTGATATGTCTTATTACAGCTGCTTTATCTCACCTGATTGATATTAAATTGATAATGGTTAAATAAAATATATTTCATATATAAATTCATTGGACGTACACCGCCAGACTATGAAGAGACTTTTACCACGCACCTTATTTTTAACACGTAAACTGCGAATTATCCGCCAACAAGGATGGAGCCGGGTTCAACGTTTAGCGCGACGCGGTCATCTGTGGCAATGGATGATCGTAGCCCCAATGGCATTATTAATTGTCTACCTGGCAATATTTAGCCAGCCACGCTTTGTGAGCGAATCAAAGGTCGCGGTAAAACGGCCTAATGAAATAGACAGCGCCAGCCTGAACGTTGGCCTGCTTCTGGGGGCATCTAACCCTTCATCCGTTGAGGATTCGCTGTATCTCAAAGAGTATATAAACTCTCCAGACATGCTGCATATTCTCGATAAGCAGCTCAATTTTCATCAGGCATTCGGCAACAGCGGCTGGGACTTCCTCTACCATTTACCCAAACATATCAGCGAGGAACGGTTTTTAAACTACTATCGCCAGCGATTAACCGTCGATTACGATGAAAAAAGCGGACTGCTGAGCATTGAAACACAAGGGTTTACACCGGAATTCGCCCTCGCTTTCAATCGTGCCATATTGCAGGAATCCGAGCGTTTTATTAATGAACTGTCTCACCGGATTTCCCGCGAGCAAATGCGGTTCGCTGAAGATCAACTCAAGGAGGCGCGCGCGCATCTCAACGCCAGCAAACAGACGCTGCTCGCCTACCAAAATAGCCACAATATCCTTGATCCGCTGGCCTCGGCGGAAGCCGCAACGACTCTGGTGAATACGCTCATCGCGAAAAAAATCGAGATGGAAGCGGACTTACGTAATTTACGCACCTATCTGCGCCACGATGCGCCGCAGGTCATCAGCGCACAGAATGCCATTACCTCGCTTCAATCACAGATCGATCAGGAACAAAGTAAGATCACTGCGCCTGAAGGCAAAAAACTCAACAGCATGGCTGTGGATTTCGAAGAGATTAAATCTCAGGTGGCTTTTGATACCGATGTGTATGCACTCACGCTAAAAGCCATCGAAAAAACCCGCATTGAGAGCGCCCGTAAACTTAAAACACTGGCGACTATCAGCTCTCCTCAGCGTCCGCAGGAATCGACTTTCCCCGATATACCTTATCTTCTGGCGAGTTGGTTGCTGGTCTGCTGCCTGCTGTTTGGTGTGACTAAACTGCTGCTGGCCATCATTGAAGATCACCAGGACTAACGTTAACGCCACCACGGAATCAGGTTTATTATGAAACGAGCACAATGCCTTTTTTTACTGCTGTTATTACAGGCAGGCACATCGTTTGCGGTCGGCGTGACGGCAAACCCGGAATTAACCGGCGCCGCGCCGCTTCCTTCAATACTCAATCCGCAGAATACAAACGCTGCCGCGACCAGCGGCTTCGATGAAACGCCTGTGCCGGTGCCGCAAGCAACGCTCAGCCGTATGTTTGGCGCACAGCTGTTTAACGGAACCTCCACCAATGAAGGGGCCAGCATCGGTTTTAACCCAAACTATATTGTCGGGCTCGGGGATACGATTCAGGTCAGGCTTTGGGGAGCATTTAACTTCGATGGCGCGCTCACGGTCGACCCGAAAGGCAATATCTTCGTTCCCAATATTGGCCCACTAAAAGTGACTGGCGTCCCCAATGGTCAACTCAATACGCTGGTGACGACCAAAGTAAAACAAGTTTACCAGTCTAACGTCAACGTCTATGCCTCTTTGCTTCAGGCTCAGCCGGTTAAGGTTTTTGTCACCGGTTTCGTCAAAAATCCGGGGCTCTACGGCGGCGTGGCGTCTGATTCCCTGCTGTCTTATCTCAGTAAGGCAGGCGGGGTAGACAGCGCGCGTGGCAGCTATGTTGATATCACCATAAAACGGGGGAAATCGACGCGTGCGCACATCAATCTGTACGACTTCCTGCTCAACGGCACGCTTTCACTCTCACAATTTGCCGACGGTGACACCATTGTGGTTGGCCCGCGCAAGTACACCTTCAGCGTGGAAGGCGACGTCTATAACGGTTATGACTTTGAGTTCGCGAACGGTTCCATTCCGGTTGAGGAGGCACTGAACTGGGCACGCCCTAAACCAGGCGCAACGCACTTCACCATTGTGCGACAACAGGGAACGGTTAAGCGGACGGAATACTACCCACTAAGCAGCGCCCCCGGCAGAAGCCTGCAGGATGGCGACAAGCTCATCATCAGTTCCGACCGCTATGCTGGCACCATCCAGGTCCGTATTGAGGGGGCGCACTCCGGCGAACATGCGCTGGTGCTGCCATACGGGAGCACCATGAAACAGGTGTTATCGCAAATCCGCACCAACAGCATGTCGCAGATGGACAGCATCCAGCTTTATCGCCACTCAGTAGCGATAAGACAAAAAGAGATGCTCGACCTCTCATTGCAAAAGCTGGAAGAAGCCTCTCTGGCTTCCCAATCATCGACGCAGGAAGAAGCACGTTTACGCGTTCAGGAAGCGCAGCTGGTCAGCCGCTTTGTCGCCAAAGCACGCAACGTGATCCCTAAAGGCGAAGTCGTACTCAACGAAAACAACATCGGTTCGGTACTGCTGGAAGATGGCGATGTCATCACCATACCGGAAAAAACCTCGCTGGTGATGGTGCACGGCTCGGTACTCTTCCCCAATGCGGTCAGTTGGGAAGATGGAATGGATGTGGATGATTACATTAAAAAATGTGGTGGTTTGACGCAAAAATCCGGCCAGTCAAAAATCATCGTCATTCGCCAGGATGGTGAAGCGGTGGATGCTGATGATGTTAAAGACGTGAAGGCCGGCGATGAGATTATGGTGCTGCCGAAGTATGAATCGAAAAATATCGAAGTGACACGAGGTATTTCGACCATCCTCTACCAGCTGGCGGTTGCCGCCAAAGTGATCCTGGATCTGTAACGCCAGGGGCGTGGCGGGGGGAACCTCGCCACACGTTATTCCACCCAATACGGAAGCCGTTCAGGATGATAGGCATCTACTCTTCAGGGATCTGCCAGATCCCACACCTCGCGGTATTCTTAGGCGAGGCCTATACCAAACTGTCGACATTTTCCCCGTTGTATGACGAGGTCAGTGCTATCGCCGTTTGGGGTGCCCGTCCTTCCGCACTGCGCCCTGTTGCGGAAGCGAAAAAAGCCGGATTACCGGTGTTACGCCTGGAGGATGGCTTTACACGTTCGCTTGGCCTTGGGATCAATGGCGCGCCGCCTCTGTCAATGGTGATTGACGACCTCGGGATTTATTACGACGCCAGCCAACCGAGTCGGCTGGAAAAGCTGATTCAACAAGAGGCCGTTGACTCAACGCTGAGAGAAGATGCGCTAAGGGCGATCGCCTTTATCGTCGACAACGATCTGTCAAAGTATAACCATGCCCCTCCCTTCACCGAGGATCACCCAGCTGGTACCGTGCTGGTTATCGACCAAACCTACGGGGACGTTTCGGTCACGATGGGTGGAGCAACTGAAATACAGTTTGCCAGCATGCTCACCTGCGCCAAAGAAGAGCATCCCAATAGCGAAATCTGGGTGAAGACACATCCCGACGTGCTGACGGGGAAAAAGAAAGGCTATTTTTCTACGCTAACCGACGACCCGCGCATCCGGCTCATTACCGACGATGTGAGTCCGCAATCGCTGATGCGTCAGGTAACGACGGTTTATACCGTGACCTCGCAATACGGCATAGAAGCGTTAATGGCGGGCAAAAAAGTCGTTTGCTTTGGTATGCCCTGGTATGCGGGATGGGGGCTGACCGACGATCGTCATCCCCAGGCCCACGAACTTGCCAGCAGACGAGGACACGCCCCGCTGACCGCGCTGGTCAGCGCCGCCTGGCTTCGCTACTCACGCTATATCCATCCCCATACCGGGAAATCCGCAACGCTCTTTGAGGTACTGGCCTATCTCCAACGCAATCGGGCACATCAGCTCGCCCGACCAGGCGTGCTCTGGGCACCCGGTATGACGTTATGGAAAGCGAGTATTGTGAAGCCGTATTTAAAAACCTCAGCCAATCGCGTGAATTTTACTCTGCGCGGCCGTGATGCCACGGCCTGCGTGGTCTGGGGTGTTCTGGGTGAAAAACGTTGGCAAGCCGAAGCGCTCAAACGCGATATTCCACTCTGGCGAATGGAGGACGGTTTCCTGAGATCTTCAGGGCTTGGTTCGGACTTACTGGCGCCGTTATCTCTGGTTCTCGATAAAACGGGGGTTTACTACGACGCCACGCGACCAAGCGACCTGGAAACACAGCTCAACCGCTCTCAGTTAACGCCAGAACAACGAGAGCGTGCCGTAGCGCTGCGCCAGCGGTTAGTCGAGAGTAAGCTCAGCAAATATAATGTTGGTCATTCCTGGCAATCTCCTCCCGCCGGAAATAAACGCATTCTGCTGGTTCCTGGGCAGGTTGAAAATGATGCTTCAATCGCCACGGGAACGCTCAGTATCCGCACCAACCTGGCGCTACTGCAAACGGTTCGCGATCGTAACCCGGATGCTTTCATTATCTACAAGCCTCATCCCGATGTGACCACCGGTAATCGTCCCGGTCAGATCCCTCAAGACGTTATGGCTAAACTGGCAGATTGCATCGCGCACGATGCTGACATTATCGACTGTATTCAACAGGCAGATGAGCTGCATACCATGACCTCGCTGTCCGGGTTTGAGGCGCTGCTGCACGGCAAAATCGTCTACTGCTATGGACAGCCGTTTTACGCAGGCTGGGGGCTGACCATCGATGAACATCCTCATCCAAGGCGACAGCGGAAATTGATGCTGCTGGATCTTATCTATCAGGCTCTGGTGGCTTATCCCACTTACATTCACCCGCAGGAACACCACGTCATGTCGGTAGAAGAGGCGGCTGAGTGGCTGATGGGGCAGGCTCGCCCGGAGATCGCGATGCGCAAAAAAACCAACCGACTGACACGGCTAGGACGAAAAGCCATCAATCTCTATCGCATAAAATTTAACTGATATCAGGAGAGTGCATGGAAAGCACCGCAATGAACAACCTGCTGGCCGGCAAGCGCTACCTGTTATTGCAGGGGCCAATGGGCCCTTTTTTTAGCGACCTGGCACGTTGGCTGGAAAGCAAAGGGCGTGAGGCCACCAACGTGGTGTTTAACGGCGGCGATAGGTTTTATTGCCGTGAGCGCCCTGTCCTGCACTATTCAGGCACACCAGCTCAGTTTGCGCACTGGTTAAAAGAGGTCTGGCAAACTTATCCCTTTGATACCATCGTCTGCTTCGGAGATTGCCGTCCCTTACACCAGGCTGCACGCCAGTGGGCTCATGCCAAGGGGTTGCGCTTTTTAGCTTTTGAAGAAGGCTATCTGCGCCCTCATTTTATTACCCTTGAGGAAGGTGGGGTAAACGCCTACTCTTCCCTTCCCCGTGATCCAGACTTTTACCGACATTTACCCGACATGCCACCGCGCATCGTTCATCCCCTAAAACCATCAACTCGCCTGCGTTACTGGCATGCGAGCTGGTATTATTTGATTGCCTGGTATCATCGCCGCAGTTACCCCAATTATAAGCATCATAAATCCTTTTCCCCGTGGTACGAAATGCGCTGCTGGATACGCGCATGGCGGCGTAAACATTGGTATGCGTTTAAAGAACAGCATGTTCTGACACGCTTGCAAACACAACTGGATAATCGTTTCTACCTGGCAATTTTGCAGGTTTATAACGATAGCCAAATCCGCCACCACAGCCCTTATGACGATGTGCGCGATTATATTAATGACGTAATGTACTCTTTTGCCACCAAAGCCCCAGCGGCTAAATTTCTGGTATTTAAACACCATCCGATGGATCGCGGGCATCGCCTGTATGACCCGTTAATCAAACAACTTAGCCTTAAATACGGCGTGCAGAACCGTGTTCTGTACGTACACGACTTACCGATGCCGGAGATGCTTAAGCATGCCAAAGCGGTAGTGACCATTAACAGTACGGCGGGTTTATCAGCGCTGATTCACCATAAATCGCTCAAGGTGATGGGAAATGCCCTGTACGACATCAAAGGACTGACGTATCAGGGACATTTGCACCAGTTCTGGGCGGCGGAGTTTAAGCCGGATGTGAAACTGTTGAATCAGTTTCGTGGGTATTTGCTGGAGACTACGCAGATTAATGCGGTGTTTTATGATTCGAATAAAAGTGTCAGCTTTAACTCATTTCAGGAAGAAAAAAACAATAACTACATCGCCACCGAAACACACTAAACTCATCATGAAAAAAATACTTATACCAGCAATAGCATCTCTGCTCATGACCATGCAATCAAGCGCATACGCTGACACATTAACGCATGTATGTCAGGAAAATATAGCGATATCAAAGGATGGGAAATATGAGATTCCAAAAGAGTGTAAAATAGCTAAAACAATAAAAATAACAACATCAGATGTAGAATTAAATTGCAACGATATGACAATAGATGGTCATGGTGAAAAAACACGCGGATTACTCATTGGCGGTACTAAAAAAAGCATCAACAACGTGTCCGTCAGAAATTGTCACTTCGACAATTTTACAAAAAATGCAATAAGAATCACATCTGGTATTGCCATGAGTAAATGGGGAGAGGATCACGAAAAAAATTACAAACTTGCCCCTTCAAATATTAAGCTAGAAAACTGCCAAGCGTTACACAGTGGCGGTGTTGGTATATATATTGATTCTTATGCTCACAATATTACTCTTGATCGTATTTCATCGATAAACTCTCAAGGTGTTGGTATATATCTTGAGCAAGCCACTAAAAACATCAGTATAACAAACAGTAAGATTATTGGTAATGGCTCATCTACAACCCGAAAAAGCCTACGTGAGGGGATAGCCATAGATTCATCTGCTAACAATTATATAAATAACAACACAATATCTTCAAATGCTGCGGGTGGGATATTTCTATACAAAAATTGCGGCGAAAAAATATCATCAAATAAGTCTACATTAAGATGGCAAAGTTCAGACAATAATATAATATCAGGAAATATTTTTTCGAACGAAAAAATTGGAGTGTGGATAGCATCACGACAGAGAAAAAACCTATCAAACTGGGACTGTGGCGATAAAAGCATTGACTCAGAGGGTAAATACTACCAGGATCATGCCGATAGAAACATTATATATAACAATAGTTTTAACGGTTCCATCATAGGAATTATTGTAGAAAGCAGTTTTAATATAATAACAAAAAATACATTCATAAAAACAAAGAATGCAATATCTATTCCCTCAAGAGATATTTTAGACAAAACAAATTACACTCAACAAGGGAATGAAATTCACGACAACATCATTGATAAAAAATGAATAAATCAGATAAAGATCATAAAAATCTAAAGATCACTGAATTTTTAATGATTTTATCACTGATTTTATCAACGCGGAGTCCAAATGCATTTATTTTATCATTGAACCATATTTTCTTTATTTTCATAACTCCATTACCAAATGGAGAACAAATAACTTCAACATTTTCTTTATCAACAAAAAAATACTTGAAGAGATATGACTTATTAATATCAAACCATATAATCCCATTGTTGCTATCAATGATATTATTAATTTCAGAACCTGCATCCTGAGCAAATGATGATGCATAGCTCTGCTTTCTCTTCTTTATCTCTGCCAACGCGGTATCAATATCACTGAAATTTATACCATCCATATCGATAGGATCCATATCCCACCACTTAGATTCAAGTAGTTTTTCTATTGTTTCGTCATCAAATCTACGACGTAACTCTTTGGCTGGAACACCGGCTACGATTGCATATGGACGGACGTCTTTTGTTACAACAGATCCGGCACCTATTACAGCGCCATGACCGATTTTAATACCACCTCTGATAATAGCTTTGGTACCAATCCAAACATCTGATCCAATAATTGCTGTTCCCGTTTTCTTCATTATTTGAGTTAAAGGGGTTCTTGCAATATTGTAGCCAGGCTGTCCCGTAAAATGATGTACATTATATTGAAATGGATGCGTAGAAAGCATCCCTAGCGGATGTGCTCTGGTACCAATCTCAGCACCTCTAGCAATAGAACAATAGGATCCTATAGATGCATTAGTAACATATGTTCCACTGCCTATATAAGTATACTTACCAATACACGATTGCGCATCTACAATAACCTTCCCATACAACCTTACCGGCGGAATTAATTCACTACCATCATCAACCCGAGAGTTATTACCTAATAAATTGACACTAGTATGTCTAGCTATGTTCACATTAGCTCCTTTTTTAAAATTAACACACTGCAATCCACTCATTTATTTTATTTTTAATACAAACAACATCATCTTTCGAAATAGCATAATCATTAATATAATACGTTAAAAAGTTTAAGCGTTGTGACTGTTCAAAATTTATATTATCAATGTTATCAAGAACATTTTTTAACTCATCTTCACTTTTAGGTTGAGCTGCTAATGCACAACAATATTCACATTCCCCAGTGGCAATAACCTTTCTATTATGGATAATCGCTTCAAGACCTACACCACTATTAACAGTAAACACTGCTTTTGCATTTTCAATAAGCTCATGCACTGATGCATCCACAATAATAATCTTTCCAGCATCACTTAATTCATTGAGTTTTTTCTGAATCGATAAGCTCTTACAGTAAGGGTGCCGTTTAACCAATACATTAGTTTTCGTATGAGAAAAATGTTCAGCAACAATAGAAAGTAAACGTCCACCATCAATATATGCTAAGGAGGCAACAACATCTGTAGTAACCTGCATCGGAATAAAGACATACTCCATACTAAGATCCAGCTCTGCGGCTTCATTTTTTTGCGCATATTTAGATATATTATTATCAATATAATATTGAATGCACTTATTCATTGCTTCTATTTTTTCTGGGGAGTTCTTACAGTAATCAAAATATTCATGCTTCATAGCCAGGCTGGAGAACCCAGCGAATCCCATGTTATCAATACTACAACGACCAGCTAAAGTTGATTCCTGAATATGCAGGTGTTTCTTACTTAGAGGCCCATTTGTATGATAGCTAATTACATAGCTCTCTTCGAATAATGGGTCGCACTTTCTCCAGTTCCACTGATTTCGAGGAATAATAGCAACATCCTTATATTCCATAACGGCCTTATATACTGATGATAGAAAAGATCTTACCGTTGCATAGCTTGGCTTTTCTTCCGATGGGATGGTATAAAAGACAGTTGGAATAAATAGTTCAATAATTTTATAGTTATCTTTTAGGCTAGTTAATGGTACAATCCGTCCATTATATAAAGTATTAACCCCATAATGTTCGTCGTTATAACTCGCTACAGCAAATAGAACTTTAAAATCACCAATATACTGTTTTATTGAGTTTACTAAATCAATATTACCCTGAGATATAGGACTTAGGGTGTGGCGACGTCTAGTTATAATTTGTTCAGCCACGTCAATCCATCTATTTTTTATAGAAAGCCTAACAATCTCATCATAGCTAACCCCAGCCTTTGACGGCTGATTTAAGAAAGAATCCTTAATACTACTCCTGATCTTTATTAATACATCACGATACTCCCCAAAAAAAGGACTCGCTCTATTAATAACCGGTAAGAATTTTATCAATGAGTTATGACTAAACGTTAATATATTATCCAGCGTCAAACGAGCACTCTGAATCTGGTCATTATCTATCTCAAAAGATAGTTGTCTGACAGCACCATATTGAGGATAACATGCTTTGGCTGCTTTGAAGAATGAATGTGCCTCGAAAATCCTTCTATCATCTTGTAAAACTTCACCAATCCGCATCAATATTTTACGCTCTGACGGATATTGTTTCTGCGCATTTATTAATATATCAAATGCATTAATCTGATCGTTCAAATTTTGACATGACCTCGAAAAAATAAGTATCTGTTCGAGCGTCAACAATCCATTTACGGATGAAAGTAAAGCAACAATACCCTGATAATCATTACACTTAATTAACGCCTTCAATCCTGGGAGAGCATTTTTAGCTTTGCCCGAAATGTTATTTTTCTTCATTACATTCCCATTACGGGTAGTAGATGTCCTTCCTTTATTTGATAAAATAGGAGAATTGATTAAGATTTTTTTTGCTTTTTCTGACTGCCCCTCCTTTTCATATAGAGAAGCCAAAGATTCATAGCCAAAAGAGTTGTTTGGGTATTTTTTGATCACATATTCACAGTAATTAACGCAAGAATCAAAATCATGTTTATCCGCGAATGAATTATAATATCCTTTCAATTTTTTTAAGCTAATTGTTTTTTTAAGGAAAACTAATTTTAGCTTATCAAGTGTATTTTTTTCTTTCTTTACCGCAGCGTTAATTGTTTTTCCAAATATATATGACATCACAATTTCAACCTTTACCTTTGCTGTTTTTCAACGCGATTTGGAGTTTTCTTTTTGTCGATAGTAATTCTTGATTAACATGCCTGATATAACACTGACTCTGAGTTAAACGGTAGCAGCCATTGAGTAAATTATGAATGGCCTGGACTGCTTGAGTAACCGCATCTTTTGTCTCAACAAATAAACGCTGCTTAATTTTGGAATGAACGGTCGAGAAATGCTCTATATTATCAAAAATATACTTAACTGAAGATGACAATTCTTCAGGTTGGAACACTTCATAACCTATATTATTTCTCTCCGCGTATTCAAGGCTATAAACATCCATTTTTAAACCCATTTCATTTGCATTGCAATTTTTACTCAGCAATACCACTGGTTTATTAAAATATATTGCATCGAATATAGCACCACTATAATCAGATATAACAATATCTGATACTGAGATTAACTCAAGAACATCATCATTTGCGCCAAAATAGTTAATTCGACCATTAACTCTATTTTTCCTACTTCCTTCCAAAAGATCAGTATTATGATGTAACTTCAGAATGACATTATATTCATCAGATAACGCCATTACAGATTCAAGAAAATCATCAATGCTGGATAAGTCTCCCCACGTTGGCACATATAGAATAGTTTTCAAACCAGGAATTAACCTACTTTGAAATTTATCATAGCATTTTATAAATGTATCTGGATTATTCCAGCGATCATATCTTGGATTACCGGTACAAATTGCCGGACAGAATTCCTTTATTTTATTATTTGCATATTCTCCATATGTTAAACAAAGATCCCCCAGCGAACGCCATGCACCATAATTATGAGGTTCTTTAGCATAACCATATTGGATCATGACTATTTTGGTTTTTTCAAATGTTTCCATTCTGAAAAATGGTGTTTGACATACAATAACATCAAATATACCATCAAGCAGAGACATTTTACTTCGGTCCCAGATCATAACTGGAATATTTTCATCATTAAAAAACTCTTCCGAAAACTCATTCAGAGATTCGTTTTTTTTCTCAACAATAAAAACACTTCCTGAAATAGCATTGGCTAAGTCTTTTATATGCAAAAATTGAAATGGGTTCCAACCAATAAAGCCAACTTTAAGATTCTCAACCATATTTTTTTATCTCAGCAATGAGTTTAGTTGTTGAAATTCCATCAGTTCTTGGAAGGTACAATACTTCACAAAGATTTTTAAACATATCAAACCGACCTTTCCAATCATCTCCCATAACAAGAATATCCGCGTTAAACTTTTTTATATATTCACCTTTCAACTCTAATGATTCTTCCAGAAATACGTCATCAACAAATGACAGTGCTGACACTATCTCACAGCGCTCAGTCTCTGGATAAACAGGGTAACGTTTTTTCTTTGAGTAATTTAAGGCATCAGAAGAAACACCAACAATAAGACGGTCACCTAAAAGCCGGGCTCTTTTTAGTATGTTAACATGCCCTATATGTAGTACATCAAATGTACCAAATGTAATTATGGTTCGCATACATAACTCTCCATATTAAATAAACTCTTCATTCTGATAACAAGAAATAGCATCATCGATAGAGTTCAGAATAACTATTTTATTATTCCTACCCACAAACAACGCCACATCACAATACTCTTTCAAACTATTCAAACTATGCGAAACCATCAAAAAGCTCGCCTCCTGATGTCGTTCCTTAAATAAATCTGCACACTTTTGCTTAAACCGGGCATCGCCAACCGCCGTCACCTCATCGACAAGGTAGTAATCAAACTTGAATGCCATACTCAAGCCGAACCCAAGCCGCGAGCGCATCCCTGATGAATACGTTTTAATTGGCATATCGAAGTATTTCCCCAACTCCGCAAATTCTTCGACAAAATCTACTTTGTCTTTAAATTCATCTTTCTTTGCGTACAGTCGGGCAACGAACTTCACGTTCTCACGGCCGGTTAAACTTCCCTGAAACCCACCGGACAGTCCAACAGGCCATGAGATGGTGCTATCGGTGACAATTCTGCCGCTATCAGGTTGGTCGATCCCGCCAATCATCCTGAGAAGCGTCGATTTCCCCGCACCGTTTCGGCCAATAATCGCCACGCTTTTCCCCGAGGGAAGTTCAATGTTGAGATCTTTAAAAACATAGTGTCGCCCCTGAGGGGTGCGGTAGGACTTGGTGAGATTTTCTATTCGGATCATGATGTCAACATTGCCTTTTCTCGAACACGGTAGAGCGCCACCCCGAAAAAGAGGAGTAGCAGCGTACAAAAAGCCACATAGGATAAACTGACACCCTCACTGACATATCCAACCACCACGCACTCGCGGCTTAGTTCAACGATATGCACAATCGGATTCCAGAGCAGATACGGCCAATAAGCGCGAGGGATAGCATGTAGAGGGAACATCACGCAGGAGATGAAATAGAGGGGTTTTATCAGTATCGGCAGAAACTTTTCGGTTTCAGGGAAGGTTTTACCCACCACCATAAAGATAAGCCCAACGCCGCAGGAGAACAGCACCAATAGCAGCCAGGTCAGTATTAGCGTCACCAGCTGCGTTATCTCAAACACCTCGCCCGCAAAGCCGACAATGCACATTAAGATGATATAGACGCAACCATAAATAACCGATTCAAGCAGCGCGCGCGCAATAACGGTATCGACCGGCTTGACCGGTCGATAGTTGAATAGCCCCTGATTGGCCTCAATCGCACTAATCGAACGACTGGTGATATGGCTAAACAGAAAATAAGGAATGATGCCGTTAATCAGAAAGACGGGAAATGAGATATCCGGCATGGTGCGATGCATAAAATAGCCAAAAATAGCCAGCATCACCAGCAGGTGCGCAGTGGGTTCCAGTATTGCCCAAAAATATCCAAGGCGATATTTCCCAAACCGCGTTTTTATTTCTCGTAGAAATAATGCCTCTACGGCAGCACGTTGAACTTCGATACCACTTCTCGCCATCACAATCCTCGCCGTTATTCAGGCATGCTACCGCCCTGCCCCATTACGGCCTTGGCATTAGCTGAAACTGAATAAATAAAATGAATATTTCGAGGAAATGAATTGACGTTATGAATTAATAATTCACGTAATTTAATTAAACAACATCATTCCCTTGATGTATTCCACTATATTTAATTAACGACGCCAATTTAACTTTTAAAGTTAGTGCTGACTAGGAAAACTGATTTAATAAAACTTAATGCATTAATTAATAATAATCACCCCAATGGTTTGTTATTAAAAATCATGACATTACATATCAACAAGGGGAAATGAATACGCCTAAGCGTTTTTCCGAAAAAAAAAGCATAGGATACGCATATATATTATAAATTATTATCATTAATTTATATTGTTTTGAATGCCCCCTTTTAACAAAGGGGCCACCTCTTTTATCAATCGCCCATCAATGCTTTCACCAGCTCCACGCACCGCAGGAAGCGTGAATCGTAATCGGGTTCTTCAACGTGTACAAAATCGATATTGTTCTTCTCAAGCATTGAGACCAGCAGCGTCTGAAACTCTTTGCGATCCACAGAGCTACCCAGGCTGCGCAGCCCGTCCGCCACCCAGGGGGTGTTGTTTTCCAGCAGGATCACCAGGTCAAAACGATATTCGTCAATCAGCGCCTGGACGAACGGATGTTCGCGCCCTTCATACTTTTTACAGAAGGCCTGAGTGCTGACAAAATCGGTGTCGATAAAGGCGACCTTGTTGGCGTACTTCACCGCAAAATCAATATACTGGGCGTGGCCCAGCGCAATTTTGTCGTAGTCGGAATATTGCAGCGCCATCTCGTCGCCGCCAAGATGAGAAAAGACGTAGTCACGGCCATATTCCCAGGCGCTGGTAGTGTTGAAGATATTGGCCAGCTTGTTTACCAGCGTCGATTTGCCGCTGGACTCACCGCCGAGAATCGCGACAGTACGCACGAAGAACGGCTTCACCTCGGTAGGAATGTAATCCCAGTAGCGGAACGGATTCTCACGAATCTGCGCGCCGCTGATATTCATAAACGTCCGCTTCGGGTCCACCAGCACGGTCTCAATGCCAAGGTGTTCAAGATACTGCGGCGCATCTGACTCCTCGGAGGTATAGATCCAGTTCGGCTGAATCCCCTTCTCTTCCATAAAAGTTTTCATCCCCGCACTCCACACGTCCCAGCCGTGCGGATACGGCTCCATGCCCTCTTCATTGAAAGCATGAATACGAATGTTCTTCTGATATTTAAACGTCTGGAGCAGCCAGCGCAGACGGTCAGGCACCGTAGGCTGTTGCGACATCGCGCTCTCTTCAAACAGCGCACGATCGCGCGTGTCGTCATAGCCCATGATGATGTGCAGCTCGTCAACCTGGCTACAGGCGCGCTGGATAAGATAGATATGCCCCGTATGCAGGGGATAAAACTTGCCAAATACCACACCAATATTTTTCTGCTGACGTGGGAATTCCAGATTCAGGAAGCGATGTAAGGCTTCGAGCTTTTGCGCGCTGGGGCTTTTAATTTTGGCGTTCAGAAGCTGGCTTAAATAGCCCTTGGTCATGCCGCTGGCGTCTGCGACCTGCTGTAACGTACAGCCTTTCTGACGAATTGCGGTTTTGAGATAGTCGAACGACGACACAAGAGCCTCCTGCTAAATTGGGGTGAACCATCTACCCATTATACAAAAAACCCGGATGTACTCACGGTACTATCCGGGGAAAGAGAGCGGCGTCGCAATACGACGCCGGAGTCAGACATTATAAATCGTCAAAGACGTTCAGCGCATCGGAGAGTTTTTTCACACCAAATACTTTCATCCCTTCCGGAACTTTTTTCGGCACGTTGGCAGCGGGGACGATTGCCCGACGGAAACCGTGCTTCGCCGCTTCCGAAATACGTTCCTGTCCGCTGGGAACCGGGCGAATTTCACCGGCCAGCCCCACTTCGCCAAACACCACTAAATCCTGCGGTAGCGGTCGGTCGCGCAGGCTGGAGACCATCGCTAACAGTAACGCGAGATCGGCGCTGGTTTCGGTTACCTTCACGCCGCCCACCACGTTCACAAACACATCCTGGTCCGCCATTTGCAAACCGCCGTGGCGGTGCAGAACGGCAAGCAGAATCGCCAGACGGTTCTGCTCGAGGCCAACGGCCACACGACGTGGGTTGCCCATCATCGAATGGTCCACTAACGCCTGAATCTCGACCAGCAGCGGACGCGTCCCTTCCCACACCACCATCACCGAACTGCCGGAAGTCACTTCATCCCCACGGCTCAGGAAGATGGCGGACGGATTACTCACCTCGCGCAGCCCCTGTTCGGTCATGGCGAATACGCCAAGTTCGTTTACCGCGCCAAAACGGTTCTTATGGCTGCGCAGGGTACGAAAACGGGAATCGGCGTCACCGTCGAGCAGTACCGAGCAGTCGATACAGTGTTCCAGCACTTTCGGGCCAGCCAGCGAGCCGTCTTTAGTGACGTGCCCTACCATGACGATAGCCACGCCGCGCGTTTTGGCAAAGCGCGTCAGATAGGCGGCGGTTTCACGCACCTGCGCAACGCTGCCCGGCGACGACTGAACATCCGCCATGTGCATGACCTGGATGGAATCAATCACCATCAGCTTCGGCTGCTCTTCTTCCGCAATCTGGCAAATCTGCTCGATACTGGTTTCCGAGAGCATATTCAGGTTGGCGGTCGGTAGGCCGAGGCGATGCGCGCGCATCGCCACCTGCTGCAACGACTCTTCACCGGTGACGTACAGCGTTTTCATCTGTTCTGACAGCTTGCACAGGGTTTGCAGCAGCAGGGTTGATTTCCCCGCACCCGGGTTACCGCCAATCAGAATGGCGCTGCCGGGCACTACCCCCCCGCCCAGCACGCGGTCAAACTCTTTAAAACCGGTCGAGAAGCGAGGTAGCTCTTCCAGGCTGATTTCCGACAGCTTCTGCACCTTCGCCACGCCAGCATTACCGGCATAGCCGCTCAGGCGCTCATTACGCGCGACCGTGGGAGAAGCCGCTACGCGCACCTCGGTGATGGTATTCCACGCATGACAGGCGCTGCACTGCCCCTGCCAGCGCGGGTAGTCCGCACCGCACTCATTACAAACAAATGCGCGTTTAGGAGCTTTCGCCACGTTAACCTCTTTATTTCTGATTCATGCTGCCGGAGAGGATGCAGAACACCCCCATCAGATCGGCATGACGGATAGTGACTTCCGTCTGTTCATTCACTTTGGGTTTGGCATGATACGCAATCCCCAGACCGGCCTTTTTGATCATCGGCAGGTCATTGGCGCCATCGCCGATCGCCACGGTCTGCGCATGCGGAATTTCATATTTTTCAGCCAGCTGCAGCAGCGTTTTCGCTTTATACTGCGCGTCGACGATATCACCAACCACTTCACCGGTCAGCTTGCCATCACGAATGCCCAGCTCGTTGGCTACTGCGGCGGTCAGACGCAGCTTATCGCGAAGATATTCGGCAAAGAAGGTGAAGCCGCCGGAGGCAATCGCGACTTTCCAGCCCAGCGTTTCCAGCTTCAGCACCAGTTGAGTCAGCCCAGGCATCAGCGGCAGTGTCTCACGTACCTGACGCAGGATATCGGCATCCGCATCCTTCAACGTTGCCACACGCTGGCGCAGGCTGGCGCTGAAGTCCAGCTCGCCGCGCATCGCACGTTCGGTGACTTCTGACACCAGCTCGCCGGTGCCGGCCAGTTTAGCGATTTCATCAATGCACTCAATCTGAATGGCCGTGGAGTCCATGTCCATCACCAACAGGCCCGGCGTGCGCAGATGCGGGATTTTCCCCAGCGGCGCGACATCCAACTCAGCATCATGCGCCAGGCGCGTCGCGCGCGGCGTTAACGATCCCGCCAGACGAATCACCTGATAGTCTTCCACGCACCAGGCTGCCACAATGACCATCGCCGCGCCCAGCTTGCGCTGGTAGGTTGTCAGACGCGCTTTATCCAGCCCGCGTCCATACAGCAGCCAGCCGCTACGGCCAGCGTGGTAATCCAGCGGCATGACTTCATCACCGCTGAGCGAAAGCGGCAACCCAGGCCACAAGGAGACATCTTCAGGCAGGTCGCACCAGGTCAAACTGTTTGGCATTACAGCTCCAATCTTCTTTATTAAGCCCAGGAAAATAACGCATGAGGCTACCTTGTAACCAGCGCTTCTGGCAACATTAAGCTGTAAATTTTCAAAGGTGGAATATGGTTCGCGCAAAACTGAAATTTCGACTGCATCGTACGGTGATTGTTCTTATCTGTCTGGCGCTGCTCGTCGCGCTGATGCAGGGGGCGTCCTGGTTCAGTCAGCAAAGCCAGAAACAACGTAATCCGCAGCTTGAAGATCTGGCGAGAACGCTGGCGTATCAGGTGTCGCTTAATCTCGCGCCGATGATGAAAACGGAAACGCCGGACGAGAAAAAGATTGGCCAGTTGCTGAAGCAGCTTACCGCGAAAAGCCGAATCCTCGACGCGGGCGTCTATGATGAGCAGGGTGACCTTATCGCCCGAGCCGGTGAACAGGTTGAATTACGCGACCGTCTGGCGCTGGACGGCAAAAAGGCCGGGAGCTACTTCAATCAGCAGATTGTTGAACCTATTCAGGGAAAAAATGGCCCGCTCGGCTATCTGCGCCTGACGCTTGATACGCATACCATCGCCACCGAATCCCGTCAGGTGGATAACACCACCAATATTTTACGCCTGATGCTGCTGCTGTCGCTGGCCATTGGCGTGGTGCTGGCACGCACGCTGCTGCGCGGCAAACGTACGCGCTGGCAGCAATCGCCGTTCCTGCTCACGGCGAATAAGCCGGTGCAGGATGAAGACAAAGATTAATCAGAAAAGGAAATCGCCATGACAACGCTGCGCCTGCTGCTTTCTGACTCTCACGATCCGTGGTTCAACCTCGCCGTTGAGGAGTGTATTTTTCGCCAGATGCCCTCGACCCAGCGGGTGCTGTTCCTGTGGCGTAACGCGGACACGGTCGTTATCGGCCGCGCGCAGAATCCGTGGAAAGAGTGCAATACCCGGCGCATGGAAGAAGATAACGTCCGCCTGGCGCGTCGCAGCAGCGGCGGCGGCGCGGTGTTCCACGACCTCGGTAACACCTGTTTTACCTTTATGGCCGGTAAGCCGGAGTACGACAAAACCATTTCCACGGCCATTGTGCTCGAGGCGCTGAATTCGCTGGGCATTACGGCGGAAGCATCCGGGCGTAACGACCTGATCGTGAAAACCGAAGAAGGCGATCGTAAAGTCTCCGGCTCTGCCTACCGGGAGACCATAGACCGTGGCTTCCACCACGGCACGTTGCTGCTTAACGCCGACCTTAGCCGTCTGGCTAACTACCTGAACCCGGATAAGAAAAAGCTTCAGGCTAAAGGGATTACCTCGGTGCGCGGGCGCGTGGCCAATCTGGTCGAGCTGCTGCCCGACATCACCCATGAGCAAATCTGTGAAGCCGTCACCGAAGCGTTCTGCCGCCACTACGGTGAGCGAGTGGAAGCCGAAATCATCTCCCCGGATAAAGCGCCAGACCTGCCGAACTTCGCCGGGACGTTTGCGCGTCAAAGCAGCTGGGAGTGGAATTTTGGTCAGGCGCCAGCGTTCAGCCATCTGCTGGACGAACGTTTCACCTGGGGCGGCGTAGAGCTGCACTTCGACGTCGAGAAAGGCGTTATCACCCGCACGCAGGTGTTTACCGATAGCCTGAACCCCGCACCGCTGGAGGCGTTGGCGGAGCGTTTACAGGGCTGCCAGTACCGTGCTGACGTTCTGCAACAAACCTGCGAGGCGCTGGTTGCGGAGTTTTCGGAGCAGGAGAGTGAGCTGCGGGAGCTGGCGAGCTGGGTCGCGAGGGCTGTGCGTTAGAGAATTGCCGGATGGCGGCTACGCCTTATCCGGCCTACAGAAAGCATTCGTTTGTAGGCCGGATAAGGCGTAGCCGCCATCCGGCATTACCGCCGCTCCCCTGCCTCAAGCTCATTCATATCTCCCGCCCAATCAATTAGGTAAGTTCCATCCCGAACATCACGATGAAAGGTCGAAAACGGCCAATCCTGCACCCGCCTTACCCATCCGTGCTTCACGGGGTTAATGTAGATGTAATCGACATGTCGGCGGTAATCTTCCTCGTCACGGATCGTGTGCTCCCAGAATCGTGGCTGCCACACTTCCTGGCACTTTATCGATTTGGTAAATAACTTTTTAAGCTCCCGCCAGCGAGACGAAAAATCACAATCGTTCTCAGGAAGCGTCCAGATGCAATGCAAATGCTCAGGCAGCACGACAAAAGCAGCGATTTGAAAAGGCTTGGTATTTTTCACTCGGCGAACAGCAGAACGTAATTCCGCAATCTGGCGGACAAGTAAATCACTTTTCCGGTTTTTCAGATTAACCGTGAAAAACCAGGTTCCACCGTTGAGGTAATAACGACGATAGTTCGACATTTTGTTCATTCCTTAAACAAAATCCAAACGTAACGGGTTAATCGCAAAAGGCAATGAGGAGAGGGTAATTCGGTAATGAGGCTCGCAGTATAGGTAGCAGATTGCCGGATGGCGGCTATGCCTTATCCGGCCTACGTCCGGTAACAACCGCAGGCCGGTGTAGGCCCGGTAAGCGAAGCGCCACCGGGCACAACACGCTCTTACTCTTTATCGCCCAGCAGAACGGATTCCAGCGCGATTTTGATCATGTCGTTGAACGTGGTCTGACGCTCAGCGGCAGTGGTCTGCTCGTGGGTACGGATATGGTCGGATACGGTGCAGATGGTCAGCGCTTTTGCACCGAACTCTGCCGCAACGCCGTAGATACCCGCCGCTTCCATTTCCACGCCCAGGATGCCGTATTTTTCCATCACGTCGAACATTTCGCCGTCCGGTGAATAGAACAGATCCGCAGAGAACAGGTTACCCACGCGCGCGTCAACGCCCAGCGCTTTTGCCGCATCAACGGCGTTACGCACCATATCAAAATCAGCAATCGCAGAGAAATCGTGATCTTTGAAACGGATACGGTTCACTTTCGAGTCGGTGCACGCGCCCATACCGATCACCACGTCACGCAGTTTGACGTCCATGCGCACAGCGCCGCAGGAGCCCACGCGGATGATTTTCTTCACGCCGAAATCGGTGATCAGCTCTTTGGTGTAGATGGAGCAGGATGGGATACCCATGCCGTGACCCATCACGGAAATCTTACGGCCTTTGTAAGTACCGGTGAAGCCTAACATGCCGCGAACGTTGTTCACTTCACGGACATCTTCGAGGAAAGTTTCAGCAATGTGCTTCGCGCGCAGCGGGTCGCCCGGCATCAAAACTACGTCAGCGAAATCGCCCATTTCTGCATTAATGTGTGGGGTAGCCATCATTTTATCCTTATCACGTTGTTACTGCCTGATGGCGGCTACGCCTTATCAGGCCTACAAAACCGTAGGCCCGGTAAGCTTGCGCCACCGGGCAATTGCATCACAGCATATTTTTGCCGTATTCCATTGGCGACGTACCGAAGTAAGTCGCCAGCGTCTGGCCAATATCCGCGAAGGTTTCACGGTGACCCAGCGAGCCCGGTTTCACTTTCGGGCCGTAGATCAGCACCGGGATGTGCTCACGGGTATGGTCGGTACCGGTCCAGCTCGGGTCGCAGCCGTGGTCGGCGGTGAGGATCAGAATGTCATCTTCCCCCACCAGCTCCATCAGCTCCGGCAGACGGCGGTCGAACAGTTCCAGGCCAGCAGCGTAGCCCGCGATATCGCGACGGTGGCCCCAGGAAGAGTCGAAGTCCACGAAGTTAGTGAAGACAATGGTCTCGTCGCCCGCTTCCTTCATCTCTTTGATGGTGGCGTCAAACAGCGCGTCCAGACCGGTGGCTTTCACTTTTTTAGTGATACCGCAGTTGGCGTAGATGTCCGCAATCTTACCAACGGAAACCACGTGGCCGTTTTTCTCGTCCACCAGCTTCTGCAATACGGTCGGCGCTGGCGGTTCAACGGCCAGGTCATGACGGTTGCCGGTACGCTGGAAGTTACCCGCTTTGTCACCCACAAACGGACGCGCAATCACGCGGCCAATGTTGTAGCCGCCTTCGGTCAGCTCTTCACGCGCGATTTCACACAGCTCGTAGAGTTTATCCAGGCCAAAGGTCTCTTCGTGGCAGGCGATCTGGAACACGGAGTCAGCAGAGGTATAGAAAATCGGCTTGCCGGTTTTCATATGCTCTTCGCCCAGTTGGTCGAGGATCACGGTACCAGAAGAGTGGCAGTTGCCGAGGTAGCCCGGCAGGTTGGCACGCTTAACCAGTTTATCCAGCAGTTCCTGCGGGAAGCTGTTTTCGTGGTCGCTGAAATAGCCCCAGTCGAACAATACCGGCACGCCAGCAATTTCCCAGTGGCCTGACGGCGTATCTTTACCGGAAGAGAGCTCATGCGCCCAAGCGTATGCGCCCACCACTTCCGCGTTGCCGTCCATACCGGCGGCAATTTTGCCGGTTGAACCTTCATGGGCTTTCACCAGACCCAGACGAGTCAGGTTAGGCAAATTCAGCGGGCCCTTACGACCATTGTCAGCCTCGCCTTTGGCGCAGGCTTCGGCAATGTGACCCATGGTATCTGCGCCGACATCACCAAAGCGGTCAGCATCTTCCGTTGCACCAATCCCAAAGGAGTCCAGCACCATAATAAATGCACGTTTCATCTTGTTCTCCATACATCTTGCGCTGCAAAAAAGCGATCAGATCAGTATATAACTATTCGGTAATGCGACGATAGACGGTTGGCGTAATTTCAGGCGCTTTGTCGTCCAGTTTAATTGCCGCTTTCACGGCTTTCGCCGCGTCCTGCCAGCTTGCTTCATCTTTTGCATGGATCACCGCCAACGGACGCTGCCCGTCGACGCTGTCGCCCAGACGGGCCATATCGGTAAAGCCGACGCTGTAATCGATGGTATCGGATGCCTGACGACGACCGCCGCCCATAGAAACGACCGCCATGCCCAGCGCGCGGGTATCCATCGCGCTGACAAAACCTTCGGTATCAGCATAGACCGCTTTACTCAGCATCGCTGTCGGCAGGTATTTCGCATAGTTTTCAACGAAATCGGTTGGGCCTTTCTGTGCCGCCACCATGCGACCAAAGATCTCCGCCGCTTTACCGTTGTCGAGCACGGCCTGCAGTTTAGCGCGCGCGTCGGCGTCGTCTTTAGCCAGCCTGCCGGAGATCAGCATCTCAACGCACAGCGCCATGGTGACATCAAACAGGCGCGGGTTGCGGTATTCACCGGTCAGGAACTGCACGGCTTCGCGTACTTCCACGGCGTTACCTGCGCTGGAGGCCAGTACCTGGTTCATGTCGGTCAGCAGCGCCGTAGTTTTGACGCCTGCGCCGTTGGAAACGCCCACAATGGCTTCAGCCAGCGCCGCAGAGAGTTCGTAGGTCGGCATAAACGCGCCGCTGCCTACTTTCACGTCCATCACCAGCGCATCGAGACCTTCTGCCAGCTTTTTGGCGAGAATCGAGGCGGTAATCAGCGGGATGGAGTCCACCGTCGCGGTAATGTCGCGGGTGGCATAAAAACGTTTGTCCGCCGGTGCGAGCGAGCTGGTCTGCCCAATAATCGCCACACCCACGTCTTTAATAATTTCACGGAAACGGTTGTCGTCCGGGAAGATGTCGAAGCCCGGAATGGCTTCCAGTTTGTCGAGCGTACCGCCGGTATGGCCGAGGCCGCGACCGGAGATCATCGGAATATAGCCACCGCAGGCTGCCACCATTGGGCCAAGCATCAGCGAGGTGACGTCACCTACGCCGCCGGTAGAGTGCTTGTCGACAATCGGGCCGTTGAGGTTGAGGCTCTTCCAGTCCAGGACGGTGCCTGAATCCCGCATCGCCATGGTCAGCGAGACACGCTCCGGCATGCTCATATCATGGAAGAAAATGGTCATCGCCAGCGCGGCAATCTGCCCTTCAGAGATGGTGTTGTCACGAATCCCGTTGATAAAGAAACGAATTTCTTCATCACTCAGCGCGTGGCCATCACGTTTTTTGCGAATAATTTCTTGAGCGAGAAACAAGGTACCCTCCTGATTAATCAGGTTAAATGCAGCGAGCTTGCGCTCGCGCTACGTTCCTGTAGCCCGGCCAAGCGTAGCGCCGCCGGGGAGATCCCGGAGTCGGCGCGCATGCGCCTCGTCCGGGCTACGATAATGCATTAATAGCTGCTAGCGCTCTTACCGTCGCCGTGGCCCAGCGCCTTCAGCAGGCTAGCCAGCAGAGAGGAAGCGCCGAAGCGATAGTGACGGGAGTCAGCCCAGTCCGCGCCGAACAGTTCGTCAGCGATAGACAGGAACAACTGCGCGTCTTCTGCACTGCGAACGCCGCCCGCAGGCTTGAAGCCCACGGTTTTCTGTACGCCCATATCACGGATGACTTCCATCATGATGCGCGCGCTTTCTGGGGTCGCGTTTACCGGTACTTTCCCGGTAGAGGTTTTGATGAAATCAGCACCGGCTTTGATGGAGATTTCAGACGCTTTACGAATGAGCGCTTCTTCTTTCAGTTCACCGGTTTCGATGATCACTTTCAGCAGCACGTTTGCCGCAGCACAAGCGTCTTTACAGGCTTTCACCAGGTCAAAACCAACCTGCTCGTTGCCCGCGATCAGCGCGCGGTATGGGAAGACCACGTCAACTTCATCAGCACCGTAGGCGATAGCCGCGCGGGTTTCAGCCAGCGCAATGTCGATGTCGTCGTTACCGTGCGGGAAGTTAGTGACGGTGGCGATGCGGATGTCCGGGGTTCCCTGCTCTTTCAGCGTTTTACGCGCAATCGGAATGAAACGCGGATAGATGCAGACAGCGGCGGTATTGCCCACCGGCGTTTTCGCCTGATGGCACAGTGCGATCACTTTCGCATCGGTGTCATCTTCATTCAGGGTGGTTAAATCCATCAGTTGCAGTGCACGCAGGCTGCTTGCCTTTAAATCAGTCATTTTGCTCTCCGACGGCGTATAGCCGTTTAAATCGTTACCTTGCGGGTCTGTGATTATTGTAACACCGCCCCGCGCTCACACTTCGACTTTCATCACACTTAGTGAAAACTTCGTACAAATTTGCATAACAACAACGAGATCTTAATCAAACTTTGCCACCAAAGATGGGCCATAAAGCACCACTTCGACGGCTCGGATCAAAAGATGCCCTCATCGTTTCTCATACACTTCGCGCATCGCTCGTCTGAGGAATTCAACATGTCCACTTCGCCAGAATCATCACTGCTGCAACACTGCCAGCAAATTGTGACAAGCTCCGTGTTATCCCCGGAACAAAAACGCCATTTCCTGGCGTTAGAAGCCGAGAATGCCCTGCCGTATCCTGAGTTATCCGAGCAGGCGCAAGCCGCGCTAACCGAGGGTGTTATCTGCGATATGTTCGAAGGACACGCGCCGTACAAACCGCGCTATGTCCTGCCGGACTACGAACGTTTTCTCGCCAACGGCTCCGCATGGCTGGAGCTGGAAGGCGCGCAGGATCTGGACGATGCCCTATCGCTGCTGACCATCCTGTATCACCATGTTCCTTCCGTGACGGCGATGCCGGTATATCTCGGTCATCTTGATGCGTTGCTGTCACCTTATGTTAGAATTCTAACACAAGATGAAATCGATATTCGAATAAAACGTTTCTGGCGCTATCTGGATCGCACGCTGCCCGATGCCTTCACGCACGTAAACATTGGCCCTCACGACACGCCGATTACACGGGCTATTTTACGTGCCGACGCTGAATTAAAGCAGGTTGCGCCCAATCTGACTTTTATCTACGATCCGGAAATCACACCTGACGATCTGCTGTTACAGGTGGCACAAAATATTTGCGAGTGCAGTAAACCACATATCGCTAACGGCCCGGTGAATGATAAAATATTCACAAAAGGTCAATATGGCATCGTGAGCTGTTACAACTCTCTGCCGATCGCCGGCGGCGGCAGCACCCTGGTTCGCATGAATCTGCAGCAGGTTGCCCAGCGCAGCAACTCGATTGACGATTTCTTCAGCCGCGTCCTGCCACACTACTGCCAGCTGCAAATCGATATCATTGATGCCCGTTGCCGCTTCCTCTACGAGCAGTCTCACTTCTTTGAGAATAGCTTCCTGGTGAGCGAAGGGCTGATAAGCCCGGACCGTTTTGTACCGATGTTCGGGATCTACTCGCTGGCAGAAGCGGTCAACATTCTGTGCGAACGCGACGGCATTGCCGGGCACTACGGTAAAGATGAGCAGGCCAATACGCTGGCTTATCGCATCAGCGCCGCGCTGGCCGAGTTTGTCGCCCAAACGCCGGTGCAGTACGGCTGGCAACAGCGCGCGCTACTGCACGCACAGTCTGGCATCAGCTCCGACACCGGCACCACGCCAGGCGCGCGCCTGCCTTACGGCGATGAACCGGACCCGATTAGCCATCTGCTGGCCGTCGCGCCGCACCATGCGTTCTACGCCGCGGGCATTAGCGACATTCTGACCCTCGATGAAACCGTGAAGCGTAACCCGCAGGCGGTGATGCAGCTGTGTCTCGGCGCATTCAAGGTGGGTATGCGTGAGTTCAGCGCTAACGTCAGCGGTAACGATCTGGTGCGCGTCACCGGCTATATGGTGCGTCTGTCCGATCTGGAAAAATATCGCGCGGAAGGCTCACGTACCAATACCACCTGGCTCGGTGAAGAAGCCGCACGTAATACCCGTATTCTGGAACGTCAACCTCGTGTCGTGAGCCATGAACAGCAGATGCGCTTTAGTCAGTAAGATTATCCCGTTCTCCTGCGTCGACGGGCCGGGCAGCCGCCTGGCCCTGTTCCTGCAGGGCTGCAACCTACGCTGTAAGAACTGCCACAACCCGTGGACCATGGGGCGCTGCAACGATTGCGGCGAATGCGTGCCGCAGTGTCCGCATCAGGCGCTCAGCCTTGAAGACGGTCGTGTGACATGGCACTCCGCAGTTTGCCAGCAATGCGATACCTGCCTGCATCTGTGCCCGCAGCAGGCGACGCCGATGGCGCAGTCGATGAGCGTTGAGCAGGTGATTGAGCACATCAGTAAGGTCGCGCCATTTATCGAAGGTATTACCGTCAGCGGCGGCGAAGCGACCACCCAACTGCCGTTTGTCTGCGAGCTGTTCGCCCGTCTGAAGAGCTCCCCGGCGCTTAAGCATTTGACCTGTCTGGTCGACAGTAACGGTGAGCTGCCAATCAGCGGTTGGGAAAAGCTGCGTCCGCTGTGTGACGGCGTGATGGTCGATTTAAAAGCCTGGGACAATGCCTGCCATCTCGCGCTAACCGGCAGAAGCAACGTGCGAATAAAGAAAAGCATTCAATGGTTAGCTGAACACGGCATGCTGGCAGAACTGCGACTGTTAGTGATTCCCGACCAAACGGATTATCTCCAGGAGGCGGAGGCGCTGAGCGGGTTTATCGGCGGGTTAGGTGAGGTGGCTATTCGTCTTAACGCTTTTCATGCACATGGCGTTTATGGTGAGGTCAAAACGTGGCGTAGCGCCGGGCCGCAGGATATTGAAGCCTTGAGCCAGGCGCTACGTGCCGGAGGAATAACGCAGATTATTCCTCCGGCGCTGTACTTATAGGGCGAGGAACACGCCGGCAATGGTGGCGCTCATCAGGTTAGAGAGCGTCCCGGCTGCCACCGCTTTCAGACCCAACTGGGCAATATCCTGACGGCGCTTCGGCGCCATGCTGCCCAGGCCGCCAATCAGAATCGCGATAGACGAAAGGTTAGCAAACCCGCACAGCGCGAAAGAGATAATCGCTTTGGTGTGGTTTGAAATCACCTGCAACCCGGCTGCCGCCACTTCCGCATCTGCCTTCAGATATTCACCGAAGTTCATGTAGGCCACAAATTCGTTGATCACCAGCTTCTGGCCGATAAATGAACCCGCGACCGTCGCTTCACTCCACGGCACGCCGATCACCCACGCCAGCGGCGAGAAGACCCAGCCCAGAATCAGCTGCAGCGACAGTTCCGGGTAGTTGAACCAGCCGCCTACCCCAGACAAGATACCGTTCAGCAGCGCAATCAGCGCAATAAACGCCAACAGCATTGCGCCCACGTTCAGCGCCAGCTGCATCCCGGATGCCGCTCCCGATGCCGCTGCGTCCAGCACGTTAGTCGGCGCATCCGGATCTTTCGAATTCTTCTCCAGCGTAGGAGAATCCTGCGGCGTCTCGGTTTCCGGAACCATAATCTTAGCGAACAGCAGGCCACCCGGCGCCGCCATAAACGATGCGGCAATCAGGTATTCCAACGGCACGCCCATCTGCGCGTAGCCCGCCAACACGGAACCGGCAACCGATGCCAGACCGCCACACATCACGGCAAACAGCTCAGAACGCGTCATCGTGGCAATATACGGACGAACCACCAGCGGGGCTTCCGTTTGGCCGACAAAGATGTTTGCGGTCGCAGAAAGTGATTCCGTGCGCGACGTTTTGAGCACCTTACGCAGGCCGCCCCCAAGAATACGGATGACAAACTGCATAATGCCGAGATAGTAAAGGACGGCAATCAGCGAGGAGAAGAAGACGATGACCGGCAGAACGCGCAGCGCAAAGACGAAGCCGCCGCCGCCAAAGACTTCAAACATCTTGTCGGAGACCAGGCCGCCGAACAGGAAGCCGATCCCTTCGTTACCGTAAGCGATAACGTTAGCCACGCCTTCCGACATTGCCAGCAGCACTTTACGCCCGGCAGGCACATAAAGGATTAATGCACCGATACCCACCTGCAAAAGCCAGGCTCCCAGCACGGTGCGAAGATTGATTGCTTTACGATTACTGGAGAGAAGTAAGGCAATGGCGAGCAGCACCACCATGCCGATGAGTCCCATGAGGATTTGCATACAGAGTCCCTGTGTATTGAAAAATATAATAATTACGGCAAACCAACGGCGCCGATTATAACGTTCCGCAATTATCTTTTTTGTTCAAAATCACAGGTTTTACGCAACGGTAACAGACGAAAAGCCAATAATGAGACCTAAGTCACCCTACAAGCCAGGAAATAGCGAATGGGTATTCGCAATGAGCGCGCTGGCAATGTGCTCTGGCGCTTCCGGACGCAGCGAGCACAGGTGCGTGAATACTTCGGCAATGCGCTCAGGGCGATTGGGCTGACCCTGGTAGCCATTAAGCGGCATATCCGGCGCATCGGTTTCCAGCACCAGCGACGACAGCGGCAGTTGCGCCATGACGTCACGCGTCTTGCTGGCTCGCGGGTACGAAATCGTTCCGCCGACGCCTATTTTATAGCCTAACTGCACAAACCGCTCTGCCTGTTGCAGGCTACCGGAAAAACCGTGAACCACCCCCGTTCTCGGCAGGTTGTGCCGCTTCAGATGTAGCGCCAGCTTGTCGTGCGTGCGTCGCGAATGGAGGATCACCGGCAGATCGTAACGTTTGGCCAGTCTAAGCTGCGCGTCCAGCAGGTACTGCTGACGCTCAAACTGCGGGTTTTCGCGGTAGAGATCGAGACCAATTTCCCCCACCGCAACCAATTTGGAGGGTTTGCGGGAGAGTTCCACTTCCAGGTGCGCCAGGCTCTCATCGCTATGGCGCTCCACAACAATGGGGTGCAGCCCAATCGCGGCATACAAAGAAGGAAAGCGTTCAGCTAATGCCAGCACACGACTAAAATTGTCAGCCTCGGTAGCCGGAATCACTATCTTGTCAACGCCAGCCGCCGCTGCGCGTTGAATACTTGCCTCTTCGTCGCCGGTAAACGGCGCAAAATCAAAATGGCAATGGGTATCAATAAAGCTGCCGTTCACGCCAGATCCTTATCATTGAAAAGAGTATCGTTAACGGGCAATACATCGGGCATTACCGCTGTGGGGATATCATTAGCAACCGGTCGTGTTGGAATGGACAGCGCGTCTGATGAAACATGGCGCGCCAGCGGCGGTTTTTCTGACAACAGCTTACCAATGGTTGCCAGAAAATAGCGGCCGCACAAACGCCCTGTTTTGTAGTCCTGGCGCAGGGCGGGAATACGGCTTCCAAGCGCCATACTGAGCAACGGTTTTGGTGGATAGATTTCAAAAATACGCAGATTACCCGGCGGGTTTTCAATAAATTTCTGGATTTCGGAATAGCTGGTTTCATGGTGTTGCACCAGATTCACCAGCGGCTGCAGGCTGCTCTCCCCCAGCCAGCGTTCCATACGTTTAAACCACTGCGGCGTATAGTACATCTGAGACGGCACGGTGCGGATCACCACCAGCGTCTTTGCCCCCTGCTTTGCTGCTTCGCGCACCGGGATCGCATCGCTCACGCCGCCATCAAAGTAACTAATACCATCCAGCGCCACGCCGGGGCGATAGAAGCCCGGAATCGCGCTGGACGCCCGAATAATATCGAGCCAGTTATGTCGGGTTGGTGAAAAATAGCTGGGCGTATAATCATCGCTTCGGCAGGCGCAGATATAGAAAGATTTTCCCAGTTCAAACAGACGTTCGGCGGTGTCCATTGCCAGCGGCATTTGCCCGGCGGTTGAGCCGACTAGCCAATCGAGGTCAATAAGGTTGCCGCCGCGGACAAAGCGTACCGGGTCGAAAAACTCCCGCCGGGTGGTGTAACGCATGATGACTTTACGCCCGTATCCCGGTTGGTTGCACAGATAGGCGGAAATATTTTGCGCGCCCGCCGAGCTCCCGTAGTAGAGATCGAAGGGATTGAACTGTGCCCGCATAAACTCATCAAGCACCCCTGCAGTGAAGATACCACGTTGCCCTCCCCCCTCGCAGACCAATGCCATGCGACCGGGAGTGAAACGCCTCAGCGATAATGGCGCAATATTGCCAAGCGTGACGGGTATACGCTGCCCCACCTCTGCCTACCTGTTTTTTATTTCTCAGACTAACAAAGTAGCCTAAATTCTCGTCGGCTAAAACTAATAAAGCCAGTCCGCTGGACTGGCTTTGCTTTCATGCTACTTTGCGCGTGGTGTTCTAGGGTCGTTTACGCCCGGTAAACAGGCTTACCAGGAAGATGATAATCCCCACAACGAACACGATTTTCGCTGCCCATGCTGCGGTACCTGCCAGCCCACCAAATCCTAATGCGGCGGCAATTAACGCGATAACCAGAAATATAATGCCCCAACGAAACATAAGCTTCTCCTTTACCATAGTTAATGTCGACCGCTTGCTATGAGCATCCAGGCCACTCATCGGCACTTTTTTAGTGTGGCGCACATCTTGTCTCCTGCCAAATATCAGGAGACAAGATGCCCCCTTATTACTGCACTTTCAGATCATTTTTGACGCTTTTCACGCCTTCGACTGCTTTAGCGACGCTTTCTGCACGATCGCTTTGCGCCTGAGATTCCACGATACCCGACAGCTGTACTACGCCATCTGTCGTCTCAACTTTTACGTTGCGTGAAGGTACGATGTCATCAGCCAGCAGCTTGGCTTTCACTTCACTGGTCGTTGCCGTATCACCGGCATAGCCTTTTATTGAGCTTTCTTTACTGTCGCGGACGTGGAGCTTGTCGCTCACAGAAGCAACGCCCTCAACGGTTTTCGCCGCCGCGACAGCCGCTTCAGCCTGAGCCTGACTTTGTACAAAGCCGCTCAGCGTCACGACTTTTTTATCCGTTTTCACAGAGATATCCGTGCTCTTAATACTCTCGTTATCCAGCAGGGCGGCTTTGACTTTTGCCGTGATGGTGCTGTCATCCATGAAGTTACCGACTTTATTCCCTGCACTTTCCGCACTGGCCTGAGCCTTATCCATCGTTGTCGTTTCTGCGTAGACGGAACCGGTAGCCACAGCAGAAGTCAGCATCACGGCAAGCAGCGTTTTAGACATCGTCAGTTTTTTCATCATCAATATATTCCTGTATGTTTTGCCCGCAATTTGAGCATGTGCAACACGCAGGTTGCATTGCTGAATAGGGGACGAAGCCCCTGACCACGAATTTCACGACAGCCCCCAATTCTCAGGACCATAAATCACCGCGAAATCGCGCCCTTATCCAGTTATTAATATTGCGATGAAAATAAGTGTCAGCTTTAAGCACTTTACATAGCGTGACTATCAGAATTTAAAGCCGACACAGATGTCATCGCTTTGTTAAATATAGATCACAATTTTGAAAGCGCCCGCTTCGCTGAGCAAAAAACAGACAGTTAATGGAAAAAGGGGCGGAATTAAGAACTTTCCGTAACAGGCTAAAAAGGAAGGAAAAGTGTCAGGGTGCAGCGGCTGCCGCACCCTGAAGGGGGTTTTAGTGCTCGCGAGTTTTGCGGAACTCAACGTCAGGATAACGTTCCTGCGTCAGGTTCAGGTTCACCATGGTCGGGGCGATGTACGTCAGATTATCGCCACCGTCCAGCGCCAGCTGAACTTCGTTTTTACGCTTGAACTCTTCGAATTTCTTCACGTCTTTCCCCTCTACCCAGCGGGCGGTGGCGACGTTTACCGATTCGTAAATCGCTTCAACGTTGTATTCGCTTTTCAGACGCGCAACCACTACGTCAAACTGCAGCACACCCACGGCGCCTACGATCAGGTCGTTGTTGGCAATCGGACGGAACACCTGCACCGCGCCCTCTTCCGACAGCTGTACCAACCCTTTCAGCAGCTGTTTCTGCTTCAACGGATCCTTCAGGCGGATACGACGGAACAGTTCCGGCGCGAAGTTCGGGATACCGGTGAACTTCATCATCTCGCCCTGAGTAAAGGTGTCGCCAATCTGGATGGTACCGTGGTTGTGCAACCCGATGATATCGCCCGGATAGGCCTCTTCAACGTGCGAACGGTCACCCGCCATAAAGGTTAGCGCATCAGAGATAACCACATCTTTACCGATACGCACCTGACGCAGCTTCATGCCTTTTTCATATTTCCCCGACACCACGCGCATAAACGCCACGCGGTCGCGGTGTTTCGGGTCCATGTTGGCCTGAATTTTAAA